>Ga0065165_1000186_pt1 | contig 108712 bp, 82 predicted proteins | sample AraplaMF_Cvi_mMF_FD_63813 | JGI IMG/M metagenome (GOLD analysis project Ga0065165, IMG submission 63813) | Arabidopsis root microbial communities from the University of North Carolina, USA - plate scrape MF_Cvi_mMF (version 2) (version 3) | ecosystem: Host-associated > Plants > Roots >... | reverse complement strand
CGCCGTGGCCACGGCGGAGCTGAAGTCCGATTTCACCCAAAGCGTGGGCGACGCGATGGATCAGTACCGCTACGACCGCCATCCGCACCCGAAGGCCGGGGTGGCCGAGCCACTACTGTCGTTCCCCGGAGGCGCGCTGGTGCACTTTGCGGTGAGCCAGGCTGAGGTGATGATGACTACGCGACTGGCCGGCCTGGCCACGCAATTCCTGCCGTTCAATCTGGGGCATGACGGCGGTGCGGGCAATCCACCGAATCCGCAAGGTTTCGCCACCGCCTACCTGTGGGAGCAGGTATGGGCACGTGACAGCTGGCTGGAGATTCTGGGGCGCTACCTGATCGGCAAGCGCGACGACAAGAAGCGCCTTACCAGCGTGATCTTCCCGCGTTACCACCAGCTCGACGCAACGCGGAGGCTAGTCGCCGACGTGCGCGCAAACGGACTGGGCCAGCGTTATCTGATCCAGCATTCGGCCGGCTCGGGCAAAACCAACTCTATTGCCTGGACGGCGCACTTCCTGGCTGACCTGCACGACGACCGAAACACCAAGATGTTTGACAGCGTACTGGTGGTGTCCGACCGCAACGTGCTGGATGCGCAGTTGCAGGAGGCCATCTTCGACTTCGAGCGCACCGCGGGGGTGGTGGAAACCATCACCAGCGAGCGGGGCAGCAAGAGTTCGCAGCTGGGGCAAGCGTTGAAGGGCGGCAAGAAGATCATCGTCTGCACCATCCAGACCTTCCCGTTCGCGTTGCAGGCAGTACAGGAGTTGGCAGCTACCGAGGGCAAGCGATTCGCAGTGATCGCCGACGAGGCGCACAGTTCGCAAACCGGCGAGTCCGCGGCCAAGCTCAAGCAGTTGCTGAGCGCGCAAGAGTGGGCCGAACTGCAGGACGGCGGGGAGGTGGACACCGAAACCATGCTGGCGGCTGGCATGGCCGCCCGCGCAGGCGGTCAGCAGGGCTTGACCTACGTGGCCTTCACCGCCACGCCCAAGGCCAAAACGCTGGAGCTGTTCGGGCGCCCCGGCGCAGATGGCTTGCCGTTGCCGTTCCACGTGTACTCAATGCGGCAAGCGATTGAGGAGGGCTTTATCCTCGACGTGCTGCGCAATTACACGCCGTACAAACTGGCGTTCCGTCTGGCCCACGAAGGCAAGGAGATCGACCAGGCCGAGGTGGAGCGGAGTGCGGCAGTTAAGGGGATCATGCAGTGGGTGCGCCTGCATCCCTACAACATTGCCGCCAAGGTGCAGATCGTGGTGGAACATTACCGCGAGCATGTGCAGCCATTGCTAGGAGGTAAGGCAAAGGCGATGGTGGTGGTGGGTAGCCGTAAAGAGGCCGTGCGCTGGCAGAAGGCGGTGCGCGAGTACATTGCGCGGCAGAACTACCCACTTGGCGTCCTGGTGGCTTTCTCCGGTGAGGTGAATGACCCGGAGAGCTTCCCTGAGCCCGTCACCGAGGCTAGCGCTGACCTGAATCCCAGGCTGAAGGGACGCGACATCCGCGACGCATTCGCGCAGCCGGACTACCACTTGCTGCTGGTGGCGAACAAGTTCCAGACGGGTTTTGACCAGCCGCTGCTGTGTGGGATGTACGTTGACAAAATGCTGGGTGGCATCCAGGCCGTGCAGACATTGTCGCGCCTGAATCGCGCGCACCCGGGCAAGGACACCACTTATATCCTCGACTTTGTCAACGAGGCGGCCGAGATCCTCAAGGCATTCCGGACCTACTACGCCACCGCCCAACTGGAGGCGGCCACCGACCCCCACCTGGTGTTCGACCTGCGCGCCAAGCTCGACGCCAGCGGCCACTACGACAAGCCCGAGGTGGATCGCGTAGCAAAAATCGAGACTGACCCTAACGCCACGCAGTCCCAGCTGAGTTCAGCGATGGCACCGGTGGCAGACCGCCTGCTCAGGCGTTATCGCGCGGCTCAACTGGCGCGCGCCGACGCGCTGGCCAGTGGCGATCTGCCAGTAGCCCAGGCAGAGAAGGACATCATGGATGCGCTGCAACTTTTCAAGGGCGACATGGGCTCCTTTGTGCGGTTGTATGCGTTCCTGTCGCAGATGATCGACTACGGCAACACGGACATCGAAAAGCGCTTTCTTTTTTACAAACGGCTGATCCCACTCCTGGAGTTCGGTCGCGAGCGCGATACGATCGACCTCTCCAAGGTGGTGCTGACCCATTACACCCTGCGCAACGCAGGGCGCCAGCCGCTCAACCTCAAGGACGGGCAGGGCGAGTACAAGCTGCCGCCGCTCGATGCCGTGGGTAGCGGTTCAGTCCAGGACAAGGAAAAGGCCCGGCTCGCGGAGATCATCGAACGGGTGAATGGTCTTTTCGAGGGCGACCTCACCGATGGCGACCAGCTGCTTTACGTCAACGGTGTGATCAGGGGCAAGCTGCTGGAGAACGACACACTAGTGCAGCAGGCGGGCAGCAATAGCAAGGAGCAGTTCGCCAGCTCACCGGACCTGCGCGAGGCGCTGGTACACGCCATCATTGACGCCCTGGACGCCCATTCCACGATGAGTTCGCAGGCCCTGAAATCGGAGCGGACGCAGGTTGCACTGATGGATATCCTGCTGGGGCCGGGGCAGCTGTATGAGGCGCTTCGCACGCGAGCTGGCGGGGGCCCAGGTGCGCCACCTTCAAAATAGGTGAGCTGGCGTGCGCATCCTGGAGATGATCGTAGGGCGCTCCGGCGAGGGGCTCGGGCGACGCCCTCCGAAGTTGCGAGGGCCCGTCGTACGTCAAGGCTGTCCGGACCGCGCCCTGGCGCATGAGGCTGCCTCGTCCGGTTTCGCGACGTCCCTGTGCACGCGGCCGGCGTTGCCGACCACCACAGCAAGACTGGTGGCGGGGCGGCCGGCGACGCAAAGGACGATCCGCTGGTTGGTACCAAAAGCGGCACCACGGCCATCGAAGCTGAACCCGTGCCGCCCCGGCGTCCGCAAGGCACGGATTTTTCTCGCAAGTCTGGCCGAGGAAGTAATGATCTTGCCGGTAGGGAGGTCCCGGACGATCCAGCCAGAGGTCCAGTCTCCCCTCAATGAACAGGTCAGATCCGCGCGAGGAGGGCACACGTCCACCCGATGGTCCCGCCACAGCGCGGTGGCGCGGGCGAGGCGCAAGGCGTCCAACAGATCGTCGGCGGCCGCATGCAGCCGGTAGCGGGCGATGGCCTCGCCCATGGCCGGAAGCGCCAGCGCCCCGACGAGGCCGGTGATGGCCAGCACCGTGGCGAGTTCCGGAAGGGTGAAGCCGGCTGAGGGTCTGGACACCATGGGGCATAACGGCGGCAGCGAAAAGCCCTGACCATGGCGCCTGGCCCAATATCGGCCCATCAGTGCCCCACATCACGGCACGTAGGCGCCGACGCTTTAAACTCGACCTCCGAACCAGCATATCGTCAGCCATGACCGATCGCTTCCAGCTCGTTTCCCCGTACAAGCCCTCCGGCGACCAGCCCGAGGCCATCACCCGTCTGGCCGAGGGCTTCGAGGCCGGCCTGGCCGCGCAGACCCTGCTCGGTGTGACCGGCTCGGGCAAGACCTTCACGATCGCGAACGTGATCGAGAAGATCCAGAAGCCCACCATCGTCCTGGCGCCAAACAAGACGCTCGCGGCGCAGCTTTATGGCGAGTTCAAGGAGTTCTTCCCGCACAACGCGGTGGAGTACTTCGTGAGCTACTACGACTACTACCAGCCGGAAGCCTACGTGGTCGCATCGGATACCTTCATCGAGAAGGATTCGAGCATCAACGATCACATCGAGCAGATGCGGCTGGCCGCCACGAAGGCGCTGCTGTCCCGGCGCGACGCGCTGATCGTCGCCACCGTCTCGGCCATCTACGGCCTGGGCGATCCGGAGGACTACATGAGCCTTCGCCTCATTCTTTCGCGAGGCGAACATATCGAGCAGCGCGCGCTGATTCGTCAGCTCACCGAGTTGCAGTACGTGCGCAACGAGATGGAGCTGCGACGCGGTACCTACCGCGTGCGCGGCGAAGTGATCGACGTGTTCCCGGCCGAGTCGGAGTCCGAGGCGCTTCGCATCGAGCTGTTCGACGGCGACGTGGAGAACCTGTCGCTGTTCGATCCGCTCACCGGCGAGGTGCTGCGCAAGGTGCCGCGCTACACCGTGTATCCGAAAACGCATTACGCGAGCACGCGCCAGAGCGTGTTGAACGCGATGGAGACGATCAAGATCGAGCTCTCCGAGCGCCTCGAGCAGCTGTACCGCGACAACAAGCTGGTGGAGGCGCAGCGCCTGGAGCAGCGCACCCGCTTCGACCTCGAAATGATGGCCGAGGTGGGTTTCTGCCAGGGCATCGAGAACTATTCGCGCCACATGACCCGCCGTGGCCCCGGCGAGCCGCCCCCGACGCTGTTCGACTACCTGCCGCCGGACGCCCTGATGGTGGTGGACGAATCGCATGTCACCGTTCCGCAGCTGGGTGCCATGTACAAGGGCGACCGCTCGCGCAAGGAAACGCTGGTGGAATTCGGTTTCCGTCTTCCCTCGGCGATGGATAACCGGCCCCTGCGCTTCGAGGAATGGGAACGCCGCGCGCCGCGCGCCATCTACGTGTCCGCCACCCCGGCGAAGTACGAGCTGGAGCGCTCGGACGACAACGTGGTGGAACTCGTCGTGCGTCCCACGGGTCTCGTCGACCCCGAAGTGGAAGTGCGGCCGGTACGCACGCAGGTCGACGACCTGCTCGGCGAGATCCACAAGCGTGTGGCCATGGGCGACCGCGTGCTGGTCACGACGCTCACGAAGCGCATGGCGGAGAACCTCACCGATTACCTTTCCGAGCACGACGTGAAGGTGCGTTATCTGCACGCCGACATCGACACTGTCGAGCGCACGGAAATTATTCGCGATCTGCGCCTGGGCGAGTTCGACGTGCTGGTGGGTATCAACCTCCTGCGCGAAGGTCTCGACATGCCCGAGGTGTCGCTCGTGGCGGTGCTCGATGCCGACAAGGAAGGCTTCCTGCGTTCCACCCGTTCGCTCATCCAGACGATCGGCCGCGCGGCGCGCAACGTGCGCGGCAAGGCCATCCTCTACGCCGACGAGATCACCGGCTCGATGAAAGAGGCCATGGACGAGACGGCTCGCCGCCGCGAAAAGCAGATGGAGTACAACGCCGCGCACGGGATCACCCCGAAGACGGTGGTCCGCCGCATCGCCGACATCATGGAAGGCGCACGCGCCGACGTGGGCTCGCGTGGCGGCAAGGGGAGGAAGGGCAAGGAAACGAAGAAAGTGGCCGAGGAGGCGCCGGACTACGCCTCGCTCAGTCCGGAGCAGGTGGGCTCGACGATCAAGAAGCTCGAGGCCCGCATGTACAAGCACGCCCAGAACCTGGAGTTCGAGGAGGCAGGCAAGCTCCGCGACGAAATCCACCGCCTGCGCGAAAAGGCCCTGCGCTGAGCCGTCGCTCCCAGCCTCACCCATCGTCGCCCCTGCCACACCCACCGTCGCCCCTGCGAAGGCAGGGGCCCAGCGACTTCGGCTCCCGGCAGGTGCCCGCACGCCGAAGTCGCTGGGTGCCTGCCTGCGCAGGCACGACGGCTCGCCAGCCCCTTGCACGCCCCGCCGCCGCCCGCTAAACTGCGCAGCTCTTCGGGCGGTTAGCTCAGCGGTAGAGCACTACCTTGACATGGTAGGGGTCACAAGTTCGATCCTTGTACCGCCCACCACTTTCCCTCGCGGGAGTGGCACGAAGACCGCGAAAAAGGAGCCCTGGGCTCCTTTTTTTGTGCCCGTCGCAGCGTAGGCTAAACTCGCCGTTTTCCAAGGCGGAGCGATGCCGGTGGCCTACCTTCTCACCAAGTCCCTGCACATCGTGTTCGTCATCGCGTGGATGGCCACGGTGTTCTACCTGCCGCGCATCCTCGTGAACATCGGGGAGGCGGGTGGCGAGCCGGCGGTGAAGGCGCGCCTCGAACTCATGGGGCGGCGCCTCTACAAGTTCGGCCACAACATGTTCGGCCTCGCTTTCCTCTTCGGCCTCGTGCTCTGGCTCTACTTTCACGTGACCGGCGGCTGGCTGCACGCCAAGATTGCGCTGGTGGTCCTCATGCTTGCCTATTTCATCTGGACCGGGCGGTTGTTGAAGCGCAGCATCGCCGGCGGCGCGCTGCCTTCCACGAAATCGCTCCGCATACTCAACGAGTTGCCTGTGCTGGTACTGCTGGCCATCGTCTATCTCGTGGTGGCCAAGCCATTCTGAAGTCTCACCCGGGGAGACGCGGATCGGCGATGATTCCCGTCGCCACTTTTCGCCCTGGAGCCGCCCGTTGAGCGACGTGGACCCCATCGTGCCGGGCCTGATGGTCCTGCACGGCAACCGCCTCGAAGAACTGCGCGACGTGCTGGTCGGCTGGCTGGCGCGCACGCCGCTGCGCCCGCTGGAAGACGAGCGCGTGCTCGTGCAGTCCAACGGCATCGCGCAGTGGTTCCGCATGGCGCTGGCCCGCGGGCGCGACGAGGGCGGTCTGGGCATCGCCGCGGCGGTCGACGTGGAACTGCCGGGGCGGTTCCTTTGGGAAGCCTATCGGGCGGTGCTGGGACGCGAGGCGGTGCCGCAGGAATCGCCCTTCGACAAGTCGCGGCTGGTGTGGCGCCTGATGCGGCTGTTGCCCGCCGTCTCTCATGAGGCCGGCTTCGAGCCCCTGGCGGCGTTCCTCGGCGACGGCTCCGACGCGCGCAAGCGCCATCAGCTGGCCGAGCGCCTGGCCGACCTCTACGACCAGTACCAGGTGTACCGCGCCGATTGGCTCGACGACTGGGCGGCATCGCGCAACGTGATTCGCGACGCGCGCGGCGGCGCGACGGCCCTCTCCCGGGCCGATCTCTGGCAGGCCGAGCTGTGGCGACGCCTTCTGGCCGACGTGGGCGACGAGGATGCCCACGGTCACCGGGCCGCCGTGCACGAGCGCTTCCTCGCCGCCGTGGCGGGGGCCACGGAGCGCCCGAAGGCGCTTCCACGGCGCATCGTCGTCTTCGGCATGTCCTCGCTGCCGCGGCAGACGCTCGAGGCCCTTTCCGCCCTCGGTCGCTGGGCGCAGGTATTGCTCGTAGTGATGAACCCGTGTCGCCACTATTGGGCGGACATCGTCGACGATCGCGAACTGCTGCGCGCCGAGCGTCGACGCCAGCAGGCCAAGCCGGGCATGCCCGCGCTGCCCTCGGAAGAGGACATGCACATGTACGCCCATCCGCTGCTGGCGGCGTGGGGCAAGCAGGGCCGTGACTACATCCGCCTGCTCGACGAATTCGACAATCCCGACACGTACCGCGAGCGCTTCACCGCGTGGGACCAGCGTATCGACCTGTTCGCGGAACCGCGCTCCGATACGCTGCTGGGTCAGGTACAGCAAGCCATCCTGGATCTGGAGCCGCTGCCGGCGACGCCGCGGGTGTTGGACGACGGCGACACCTCCATCGCCTTCCATGTCACGCACGGTCCGCAGCGCGAAGTGGAAGTGCTGCACGACCAGTTGCTGGCGCGCTTCGAGGAGGCTTCGCGCAGGGGCGATCCCATCCTTCCACGCGATGTCATCGTGATGGTGCCCGACATCGAGACCTACGGGCCGCATATCGACGCCGTGTTCGGCCGCGTGCCGCGCGACGACGCACGCTTCATTCCGTACAGCATCGCCGACCGCACGGCGCGCGGCACGGCACCGATGGTCATGGCACTGGACATGCTGCTGGCGCTGCCCGAGTCGCGGTTCGGCGTGGGCGACATGGCCGACCTGCTCGACGTGCCGGCCGTGCGCGAACGCTTCGGGCTCGGCGAAGACGATCTTCCGCTCCTGCACCGCTGGATCGAAGGTGCCGGCGTGCGCTGGGGGCTGGATGCGGCGCAGCGCGCTTCGCTCGGCCTGCCTGCGCTGGAACAGAACACCTGGGTCTTCGGCCTCCGGCGCATGTTGCTCGGATACGCGGCGGGACAGGGCGAGGCCTGGGGCGACATCGAGCCCTATGGCGAGGTGGGCGGTCTGGATGCACGCCTGGTCGGGCCGCTGGCCGACCTGCTGGAAGCGCTCGGCCGGCATTGGCGCGACCTGGCCGAAGACGCGTCGCCCGGCGTGTGGGGCGAGCGTCTGCGCGCGCTCCTGCGCGACCTGTTCGCACCGTCGAGCCCCGACGATCGCATGCTCCAGGAGCGTCTGCTGGATGCGCTGGAAACCTGGGAGGGCGCCTGCGCCGAGGCCTCGTTCGCGGAGCCGCTGCCGGTGGAGGTCGTGCGCGAAGCCTGGCTGGCGCCTTTCGACGAGGGTGGCCTTTCGAAGCGATTCCTCGCCGGCGCGGTGAGCTTCGGCACACTGATGCCGATGCGCGCCATCCCGTTCCGTCTCGTCTGCCTGCTGGGCATGAATGACGGCGACTATCCCCGTGCGCGGCCGCCGATGGACTTCGACCTGATGGCACGACCGGGCGCATGGCGTCCGGGCGATCGCTCGCGCCGCGAAGACGATCGCTACCTGTTCCTGGAGGCCCTTCTCTCGGCGCGTGACGCCTTGCATGTGGGATGGGTGGGACGGAGCGCACGCGACAACGCGGAGCTCGCACCCTCGGTACTGGTGGGCCAGTTGCGCGACTACCTCGCCGCCGGGTGGCGGACGAAAGGCGGTGGCGACGTGCTGCCGGCCCTCACGGTGACTCACCCGCTGCAACCTTTCAGCCGCGCGTATTTCCAGGAAGGCGATCCGCGCCTCTTCACTTACGCGGGCGAATGGCGGATCGCTCACGAGGCACGCGACGAGTACCGGGAGGCCGTGCTCGAGCCGCTGCTCGTGGAGGGGCCGCTGCCCATCGCCACATTGCGCCGCTTCCTGCGTCATCCCGTGCGCGAGTTCTTCAATGCCCGGCTTGGCGTGCGCTTCGATGCGGCGGAGGCGGCGAGCGAGGACAACGAGCCGTTCTCCCTGGGCGGCCTCGACCGCTACGGAATGATCGACACACTGCTGCGGGCGGCGTTGCGTGAAGACGACGACGATCCCGTTTCCGCCATCGAGAGGGCGAGCGCGAGACTACAACGTAGCGGCGCGCTGCCGATGGGCGGATTCGCGGGCATGGCGAGGCGCATGCTGGACGAAGGCGCGCTAGCTGTGCACACGCGGTACGCGGCCGAACGCGCGCGCTGGCCGGTGGATGCGGGCAAGCGCGAATTGTCCGTGCCGATCGACGGGCTGGTCATCGAAGACTGGCTGGCCGGCTTGCGCATGGACGGCAACGGACGTCTGGTGTCATTGCGCGCCTCGCCCACCGCCGTCATCGACAAGGAGGGGCGTCCCGCGGCACACCGGTTGGTCGAGGCGTGGGTCGAGCATCTCGTCGCGCAGGCCGCGGGCATCGATGTGGAAACACGTTACATCGGCCCGGACGGCACCATCGTCATGCCCCCGCTGGCGAGCGACCTTGCGCACGGTTACCTGCTTCGCGTGGTGCGGATGTGGCGCGAGGGCATGCGTCGTCCGCTGCCCGTCGCCGTGCGCACGGCGCTCGCGTGGCTCGTGGCGGACGAGGACAAGGCCGAAACGGCGGCGCGCCTCGCCTACGGTCCCGCGGCACCCGGCACGCGCGTTCCGGGCGAGGTCGACCAGGATGCGTACCTGCGTCGTGCCTTCCCGCAGTTCGGTGCGTTGCTGGCAGGCGGCCTCGTGGATTGGCTGCCCGCGTACGCGGATTTCCTCGGCGCGCTGCGCGTGGAGGCGGCATGAGCCCGGCCGTCGTGCCGTTGCAGCCGGTGTCCATGCCCCTGGACGGCGTGCGCCTCATCGAGGCGAGCGCCGGCACGGGGAAGACCTGGACCATCGCCGCGCTCTACGTACGCGCCGTGCTCGGTCACGGTCTGCCGCAGCCGTTGCTGCCGCCGCAGCTGCTCGTGGTCACGTTCACCGAAGCCGCGACGCAGGAACTGCGCGAGCGCATCCGCGCGCGGCTCGTCGAGGCCTCGACGGCCTTCCGTGCCTCGGCATCGGCGGAGCCGTTCCTCGCGGAGTTGATCGCGGCATACCCGGTGGACGCCCATGCGAACTGCGCGCGGCGGCTGGAACTGGCCGCACAGTGGATGGATGAAGCCGCCATCTTCACCATCCATGGCTGGAGCCAGCGCATGCTCACGCAGCACGCCTTCGGCAGCGGCCACGCCTTCGCGCTCACGCTGGAGCCCGACGAAAGCGAACTGCTGGCCGATTGCGTGCGCGATTACTGGCGCCAGGCGTTCTATCCATTGTCGCCACGCCAGGCGGAAGCCGTGCTGCAGGAATGGCGGTCGCCCGACGATCTGCTGCGTTCGCTCAAGCCGCTGTTCCACGGCGGGGACGTAACCCTGCGCGTCGACGGCCAGATTCTCGACGCCGTGAGCGATCCGCAGGCATTGCTTTCCGCTCGCGAAGCGTGGGAAGCGGAGAACGAACGCCTGCTGGCGGAGGCGGCCTCGGCATGGCGTGCCGATGTCGACCGCATCGAAGCCCTGCTGATGGAAGCGTCCGCATCCAAGGTGCTCAACAACAATCGCTATCGCCCCGACCGCATGCCGGGCTATCTCGCGCCCTTGCGGCGCTGGGCGTTCGGTGGCGAAGCGAGCGAGGAAGAACTCCAGCGCTTCACGGCCACGCGCCTGGGCGATGCCACCGGCAAGGGCAAGGCGCGACCGGAACATCCGGCCTTCGCCGCCTTGGATGCCTGGCAAGCGGGTGCCGAAGGCAAGGTGGAAATTCGTCATGCGCTGCTGGTCGATGCGCTGGCCCGCGTGCGCGAGCGCTTCGCCGTGCTGAAGCACAGGCGTGCGCAGATCGGATTCGACGACCTGCTGCAACGTCTCGATGGCGCCTTGGGCGGCTCCGGCGGCGACACGCTGGCGGCGACGATCCGCGGGCAGTTTCCACTGGCGCTGATCGACGAGTTCCAGGATACCGACCCCATCCAGTACCGCATCTTCAGCCGGGTGTACGCGGGCGCGCACGATGTGGGGCTGTTGCTGATCGGCGATCCGAAGCAGGCGATCTACGCCTTCCGCGGCGCCGACATCCACACCTATCTTTCCGCACGCGAGCAGGCGAGGGCTCCGCACTACAGCCTCGACACCAATTTCCGCTCCACCCAGGCCATGGTGGAGGCAGTGAACGCGCTATTCCTGCACGGGGAGCGACACCCCCACGGCGCGTTCCATTTCCCGCAGCGCGGTCTGCCCTTCGTGCCCGTCGAGGCCAGGGGCAGGCGAGAACGCTTCGTGGTCGACGGGGCGGACCAGCCCGCATTGCGCCTCTGGCTGCTCGACGACGAGGCACCCGTCGGTGTGCGGCACTATCGCGAGCAGATGGCGGATGCCTGCGCGAGCGAGATCGTGCGGCTGCTGGAGGGTGCCGCGCGGGGGGATACGGGGTTCGCCGAAGGCCGCGACAGCGTTGTCCCCCTGAAGCCGGCCGACATCGCCGTGCTGGTTCGCAGCCGTGCCGAAGCCGCGCAGGTGCGCGCGTCCCTGGCTGCGCGCCACGTACGCAGCGTTTTCCTTTCCGACCGCGATTCCGTGCTGGAGAGCGTCGAGGCTGGCGACGTGCTGGCGTGGCTCCGCGCGGTGGCGACGCCTGCGTCCGATGTCGCGATGCGCGCCGCACTGGCCACGCGTACGCTCGATCTGGGCTATGCCGAGCTGGAGCGCCTGAATACCGATGAAAGCCATTGGGAGCGCCGCGGGGAGTTGTTCGTTGCCCTGCGTCAGGTATGGCAGCATGCCGGCGTGCTGGCGATGCTGCACTCGCTGCTGCATCGCTTCGACCTGCCGGCGCGTTTGCTGAGCCGCACCGGCGGCGAGCGCGCACTCACCAACGTGCTCCATCTCGCCGAACTGTTGCAGCACGCCGCGTCCACCCTCGACGGTGAGCAGGCGCTCATCCGCCATCTTGCCGAACGCATCGCGGATACCGCCGGTCACCACGGCGACGACCAGTTGGTGCGCCTGGAAAGCGACGATGACGTCGTGAAGGTCGTGACCATCCACAAGTCGAAGGGCCTCGAATATTCGCTCGTGTTCCTGCCCTTCGTATGCGCCAGCGGCGGCACCCATCCCGGGCAGGCCGCCTATCGCTACCACGACGGCACCGGTAGCCAGCTGGAGCTGGTGAGCAAGTCGAAAGGTGGAGAGGCGTCGGAGCGCGCCAAGGAAGCGGCCGACCTGGCCGAGCTCCAGGAAGACCTGCGCCTGCTCTACGTGGCCATGACCCGCGCCCGGCATGCCTGTTATGTCGGTGTGGCACCGGTCTGCCACAACAACTCGCGCACTCCCCAGGTGCACCGCAGCGCCTTCGGTCACCTGCTCGGGGGCGGCAAGGAGATCGGCAACGGTGCGATAGCGGGCCTGCTTCGCGAACTCGCGAACGACGTGGCGTCGATTCGCGTGGAATACATGCCCACGCCTGACGAGCATCGCTACGTCGCGACCGGGCAGGAGAAGGCACCCCGGGCGGCACGCGAGCCATCGATCGGCCGCGTCGAGCCGTGGCGCATCGCCAGCTACAGCGGCCTGCGCTACGCGGAAGACATCGCGGCGCCGGAGACGGCCGCCGACGACGTCATCGTCGAATACGCGACCGAGCCCGTCGATCCGGCACCGGCGGTCACGGGTATCCATGCATTCGAACGCGGTGCCGAAGCTGGCACGTTCCTCCACGATCTGCTCGAATGGATCGCAGAGGAAGGATTTGCCGTCATCGCTTTCGATCGCGACCGCCTGCGCGACACGGTGGCGCGCCGTTGCGAGCGGCGGGACTGGTCCCGCTACATCGACCTTCTGACCGACTGGCTGATCGTGCTGCTGCGCACGCCGATGCCCTTGCCGGAAGGGCAGGCGATGGCGCTCGCGGACCTCGACGACCCCACGCGTTATCGCGCGGAACTCGAGTTCCTCTTCGAGTCCCGCAAGGTGGACACGCTGGCGCTGGATCGCATCGTGCGCCAGCACACGCTGGACGCCGACGCGAGGCCGCACCTCGCCGCGGATACGATCAACGGCATGCTCAAGGGCTTCATCGACCTGATCGTCGAGCATGGCGGACGCTGGTACGTCGTCGACTACAAGTCGAACTGGATCGGCCCGGACGAACGCGCTTACACCCCGGCCGCCATGCGGCAATCGATCCTGGAGGCCCGTTACGAGCTTCAGTACGCGTTGTATCTCCTGGCCCTGCACCGGCAGCTGCGCAGCCGGCTCGGCGATGCCTACGATTACGACACCCACGTGGGCGGCGCGGTTTATCTCTACCTGCGCGGCGTGGACGGCCGTGGGCATGGCGTGCACGTGGAGCGGCCGCCGAAAGCGATGATCGAGGCCATGGACGCCCTGTTCGAAGGAGCGGCCGCATGATCGCCGACAGCGCCGCCTGGCTCGAACAGGCCCTCGCCGATAACCGCATCGCGGCGGTCGATCGCGCCTTCGCGCGTTTCCTGCGCGAACTGGACCCGGCGGTCGATCCGCGCGTGCAGATCGCCGCCGCGTTGCTGAGCCATGAGCTGGGCGAAGGGCATATCTGCATGCCGCTGGAGACCTTGCGCGAGCGGGAGCCGGACCTCGGGGATCCCATGGCCTTCCTTTCCGCGTCGAGGGTGGTGGCGGACCCGGCGGGAGACCCTGCCGCGCCGCTCGTCATCGAGCACGGCATGCTCTACATGCGCCGCTTCTGGCGCGACGAGGCCCGTGTGGCGCAAGCCATTCAGGAGCGCATGGGCGTTCGCGAAGCCGATGCGGGCCTCGGCACGGAACTCGCCCGCTTGTTCCCCGCGGACGCGCTTCGTCCGGACTGGCAGAAGATCGCGTGTGCCCTTGCAGCGCGCTCCGGCTTCGCCGTCGTCACGGGCGGGCCCGGCACCGGAAAGACGACCACCGTGGTGCGCCTGCTCGGTCTCTTGCAGACGCTGGCGTTGCGCGACGGCGGAAGCCGCCTGCGTATCCGCCTCGCCGCACCGACGGGCAAGGCCGCCGCGCGCCTCAACGCATCCATCGCGGGGCAGGTGGCTCAGTTGCAGGTGGATCCATCGGTGAAGCAGGCCATCCCCGCGGAAGTGACCACGCTCCATCGCCTGCTCGGCACACGCCCGGACTCGCGCGCCTTCCGGCACAACGCGGAGAATCCGCTCCACCTCGACGTGCTCGTGATCGACGAGGCATCGATGATCGATCTCGAACTGATGGCCGCGACGCTCGATGCACTGCCACCCGATGCGCGCCTCGTGTTGCTGGGCGACAAGGACCAGCTGTCGTCGGTGGAAGCAGGCGCCGTGCTCGGCGATCTTTGCGCGCGCGCGGACGCCGGTCACTACGATCCGTCCACGCGCGACTGGGTGCGCACGGTCTGCGGTGAGGACGTCACGCCGTGGACGAATGCCGACGATGCCGCGGCACTGGACCAGCACGTGGCGATGCTGCGTTTCAGTCGCCGTTTCGGCAGCGACAGCGGCATCGGCGCCCTCGCTGCCGCGATCAACGAAGGCGATGCCGCGCGGGCGCGTTCGGCGTTCGAAATGTTCGACGACGTGGTGCTGGGCACGCCGACGCCGGCCGCCATTGCCAAGCTCGCCATCGAAGGGCGTGACGGCGCGCCGGGGTACCGTCACTATCTCGACTGGATCGAGCGTGAGCGTCCGCCGGTCGGTGCCGACGACGCAGCAATCGCCGGGTGGGGCCGCGGTGCCCTGCGCGCCTATGCGGGTTTCCAACTCCTCTGCGCCACGCGCCTCGGCGAGCACGGTGTGCTGGCGCAGAACGCGCGCATCGCGCAGGGCCTGCTCGACCGGGGCCTGATCGAAGCCACGGGCGGCTGGTACGAAGGCCGCCCCGTCATGCTGACGCGCAACGACTACGCGCTGGGCCTCATGAACGGCGACGTGGGCGTAACCCTTTGGGTGCCGGACGGGCAGGGCGGCATGGCGCTGCGCGTCGCCTTCGCCGTGATGGACGAGCACGGCGGCGAACGCGTCCGTTTCGTCGTGCCGAGCCGTCTCGCGGCCGTGGAAACGGTGTACGCCATGACCGTGCACAAGTCGCAAGGCTCGGAGTTCGAGCACACGGCGTTGGCGTTGCCTCCCGACCCGTCGCCCGTGCTGACGCGCGAGTTGGTCTACACCGGTGTGACGCGTGCGCGTCGGTGGTTCACCCTGCTGGCGGCTCCGGACATCCTCGCGCACGCCGTGCAGCGGAAGACGCAACGCGCGTCCGGGTTGCTGCGTCGATTGCTGTAACTGTAGGAGCCGCTACAGCGGCGAAGCATCACGCCTCACCCGACCCGGTAAAAATCCTTGTACCAGGCCGCAAACTTCGCCAACCCCTCATCGATCGACGTCGACGGCGCATAACCCACGTCGCGCCGCAACGCCGACACGTCGGCCCACGTATCCGGCACGTCGCCCGGTTGCATCGGCAGCAAGCGCTTCTCCACCGTCCGCCCGAGGTGCTTTTCCAACGTGGCGATGAAATCGAGCAACTGCACCGGTTCGTCGTTGCCGATGTTGTAGACGCGGTAGGGCGCGGCGGAGGTGCCCGGATTGGGTGAGACGGCGTCGTACGCAGGGTCGGGCGTCGCCGGGTGGTCCAGCGTGCGGATCACCCCCTCGACGATGTCGTCGATGTACGTGAAGTCGCGGCTGTGCTGTCCGTGGTTGTACACGTCGATCGGCTCGCCGCGCACGATGCGGCTGGCAAAGAGGATCGGCGACATGTCCGGGCGCCCCCAGGGGCCGTACACCGTGAAGAAGCGCAGCCCCGTGGTCGGTAGTCCGAACAGGTGGCTGTAGGTGTGGGCCATCAGTTCGTTGGACTTCTTGGTGGCCGCGTAGAGGCTGACCGGATGGTCCACCGCGTCTTCCACGGCGAAAGGCATCTTCCGGTTGGCGCCGTAGACCGAGCTGGACGACGCGTACACGAGGTGTCCCACCTCATGCCGACGGCAGGCCTCCAGCACGTTCACGAAACCGACCAGGTTGCTCTGCACGTAAGCGTGCGGATGGGTGAGGGAGTAACGCACGCCGGCCTGGGCGGCGAGGTTCACCACGCGCTCGGGCTGGAAATCGGCAAAGGCGCGGTCCACGGCCGCCTGCTCGGCGAGGTCGGCGCGCACGTGCGCGTAGCCGGGGTGCGAGGCGAAGCGGGCGAGGCGCGCTTCCTTCAGCGCGGGATCGTAATAATCGTTGTGGTTGTCGAAGCCGAGTACCGTGTCGCCACGAGCGAGCAGGCGCTCCGCCAGGGCCGAGCCGACGAAACCGGCGGTGCCGGTGACCAGGATGCGCATGGGAATGACCGGGGAGGTGAGGAATGCTCCCGATTGTAACGGACGCCCGGATTGACACGGCAGCGACCCTGATCTAGCTTTTGCGCGATATCCATGCAACGAAGGTGGCCCGCGGCAACGCCGGCCGAGTGTGCGACATGCGGACTACGCGTTTCCCAACCTGAGCCCCCCGCCACGTCTTCGTCATCCCGAAGGGCGCCTGGCGCCCTTTTTGTTTGTCCGGAATTCCGCCCATGATCCAGATCACGCTACCCGACGGCAGCCAGCGCCCGTTCGATCACCCCGTCACCGTGCAGGATGTCGCCGCCTCGATCGGCGCCGGCCTCGCCAAGGCCACCCTTGCCGGCAAGGTGGACGGCAAGCTGGTGGACGCCAGCTACACCATCGACCGCGATGCCGCGCTGGAGATCGTCACCGAGAAGAGCCCGGAGGCGCTGGACATCCTGCGCCATTCGACGGCGCACCTGCTGGGCCAGGCCGTGCAGCGCCTGTTCCCCGGCGCGCAGGTCACCATCGGTCCGGTCGTGGAAAACGGCTTTTATTACGACTTCGCGTACGAGCGCCCGTTCACGCCGGACGATCTCGAGGCCATCCAGGCCGAGATGGAGAAGATCGTGAAGGAGCAGATTCCCGTCACGCGCTCGGTGAAGAGCCGTGACGAGGCCATCCGCTTCTTCCGCGACATGGGCGAGGAGTACAAGGCGCAGATCATCGAGTCCATTCCGGCCAACGAAGAGCTGTCGCTTTATACGCAGGGCGAGTTCACGGACCTCTGCCGTGGCCCGCACGTGTCCAACACGGGCAAGCTGCGCGCGTTCAAGCTGATGAAGGTGGCCGGCGCCTACTGGCGTGGCGATTCCAACAACGAGATGCTCACGCGCATCTACGGCACCGCGTGGTTGAACGACAAGGACCTGAAGGCGTACCTGCTCCAGTTGGAAGAAGCCGAGAAGCGCGACCACCGCCGCATCGGCAAGCAGCTCGACCTGTTCCACCAGCAGGAAGAAGCTCCGGGCATGGTCTTCTGGCATCCGAAGGGCTGGGCCATCTGGCAGGCCGTGGAACAGTACGTGCGCGGTGTGTACCGCAGGAGCGGCTACCAGGAAGTGCGCGGCCCGCAGATCATGGACGTGAGCCTGTGGAAGAAGTCCGGCCACTGGGACAACTACCAGGAAAACATGTTCTTCACCGAGTCGGAGAAGCGCACCTACGCGCTGAAGCCGATGAATTGCCCGGGTCACGTGCAGATCTTCAACACCAGCCTGCACAGCTACCGCGACCTGCCGATCCGTTACGGCGAGTTCGGCGGCTGCCACCGGAACGAGCCCTCGGGTGCCCTGCACGGCATCATGCGCGTGCGCGCCTTCACCCAGGACGACGGCCACATCTTCTGCACCCCGGCCCAGATCGAGGGCGAGGTCGCGGCTTTCCACGCCCAGGCCATGAAGGTGTACGAGGACTTCGGATTCAACGACATCGCCATGAAGATCGCCCTGCGCCCCGACAAGCGCATCGGCTCCGACGAGGTCTGGGACAAGGCCGAGCACGCCCTGCGGGCCGCCCTGTCGGCCGCCGGGGTGACCTGGGAGGAACTGCCGGGTGAGGGCGCCTTCTACGGTCCGAAGATCGAATACCACATGAAGGACTCCATCGGCCGCGCCTGGCAGGTGGGCACCATGCAGGTGGATTTCATGATGCCCGAGCGCCTGGGCGCCGAATACGTGGACGAGCACAGCCAGCGCCAGCATCCGGTGATGCTGCACCGGGCCATCGTGGGCTCCATGGAGCGCTTCATCGGCATCCTGATCGAGCACCACGCGGGCTTGCTTCCCACCTGGCTTGCCCCCATTCAGGCCGTGGCGTTCAGCATCACCGACGCCCAGGCCGATTATGTGCGTGAAATCGTGCAAACCCTTGTCGGACAAGGCTTCAGGGTGGAAGCCGATTTGCGCAACGAAAAGGTCGGATATAAAATCCGCGAGCATACGTTGCAGAAGGTTCCCTATCTCATCGTGGTCGGCGACCGCGAGCGGGAAACCGGTACCATTTCCGTACGTACCCGCGGTGGCGAAGACCTCGGCAGCATGCCGGTGGCCGACTTCGTCCAACGTTTGGAAGCCGAGACCCGCCGCTAGGCCGCGGGTCCGGTATTGGGATCATTCTTCTGGAGGATAGCGGTATCGCTACGACCGATAACAAGGGCAATCGCAAGAACAACGAGATCCGCGTCCCGCGGGTCCGCGTGCTGGGCGCCGAAGGCGAGCAGATGGGCATCATGGACACCCGTGACGCCATCCGGGCCGCCGAGGAGCTGGGCATGGACCTCGTCGAGATCCAGCCGAACGGCGATCCGCCGGTCTGCAAGATCATGGATTACGGCAAGTTCAAGTTCGAAGCCCAGAAGAAGGCCCAGGCCGCCAAGAAAAAACAGAAGCAGGTCGAGATCAAGGAAGTGAAGTTCCGCCCCGTCACCGATGTGGGCGACTACGACATCAAGCTGCGCAAGATGCGCGAGTTTCTGGAAGAAGGCGACAAGGTCAAGGTCACGATCCGCTTCCGCGGCCGCGAGATGTCCCACCAGGACCTCGGTCAGAACCTGGCCCGCAAGATCCAGACCGACATCGGCGAGGAAGGCGTGGTCGAGCAGTTCCCGCGCCTGGAAGGCCGCCAGATGGTCATGATGATCGGGCCGAAGAAGAAAGTGTGAGCGCGCCTTTGGCGCTTGTGAGTCGGCCGCGCAGCGGCCGACTCACAAGCCGCCTCGCAGCGCCGCTGACTTACGCACACCCCTCTGGTGCAGGTCTCACCTTTCCGTTACAATCGCCGGCTCGGTCCGTATGGATGGGCCGAATCACCGTACCCGGCAGGATGGAAAGTGCAGGCCCTTCAAGGCCTTGCCGCCGGATCAGTCAGTAACCGAATACGGAGCATTCCGATGCCCAAGATCAAGACCAACCGGGCGGCGGCGAAGCGTTTTCGCAAGACCGCTTCCGGCAAGTTCAAGGCCGGTCACGCCTTCAAGTCGCACATCCTCACCAAGAAGTCGACCAAGCGTAAGCGCGGCCTGCGCGCTCCCAACCACGTCAAGGCGTGCGACACCAAGGGTGTGGCTCGCATGTTGCCGTATCTCTAAGGGAGGCTTGAACCATGGCTCGTGTTAAGCGTGGCGTTACCGCCCGTCGTCGTCACAAGAAGATCATCGGCCGTGCCAAGGGCTACTACAACGCCCGCCGCAAGGTATTCCGCGTAGCCAACCAGGCCGTCATCAAGGCCGGTCAGTACGCCTACATCGGCCGCAAGCAGCGCAAGCGCCAGTTCCGCGCGCTGTGGATCGTCCGTATCAACGCCGCCGCCCGTCAGTTCGGTCTGTCCTACAGCCGCCTGATCAACGGTCTGGCCAAGGCCAACATCTCGGTCGACCGCAAGGTCCTCGCCGACCTGGCCGTGCATGACATCAAGGCGTTTGGCGCGATCGCAGAGAAGGCCAAGGCCAGTCTGGCTGCGTAATCCGCTTTACCACGCGCGATAGTCTTATCGCGCGATGATGGATGACGTGGGGAGAAGGCCTTGCCTTCTCCCCATTTTTTTTCCACGTCAGGAAAACCGATGGAATCGATCGAGCATATCGACGCGTCCCTGCGGGACATCGAAACCGCCCCGTCGCTCGAGGCGCTGGACGCCGTGCGCGTGGCCCTGCTGGGCAAGAACGGCGCCGTCACCGCGGCCCTGAAGGCTCTGGGCCAGCTTTCCGGCGACGAGCGCAAGGCGCGCGGCGCCGAGGTGAATCGGGTCAAGGAGCGCCTCACCGACGCCATCGCGCTGCGCAAGCAGGCGCTGGAGCAGGCCGAGCTGGACCGCCGCCTCGCCTCCGAGCGTATCGACGTCACCCTGCCGGGGCGTGACGGCGAATACGGCGGTATCCATCCGATCACCCGTGCCCTGGAGCGTATCGCCGATATTTTCGGCCGCCTGGGTTACCAGCGCGCCGACGGTCCGGAAATCGAAGACGACTGGCACAACTTCGAAGCGCTGAACTTCCCGCCGCATCATCCCGCGCGCGCCATGCACGACACCTTCTACTTCGGTGACGGTCGGCTGCTGCGCACGCACACCTCGCCGGTGCAGATCCGCTCGATGCAGGGCCGGCAGCCGCCGATCCGCATCATCGCGCCGGGCAAGGTCTATCGCAGCGATTCCGATCAGACGCACTCGCCGATGTTCCACCAGATCGAGGGCCTGCTGGTCGACGAGACCTCGAGCTTCGCCGATCTGAAGGGCACGCTGGCCGAGTTCGTGCGCGCGTTCTTCGAGCGCGATTTCGAAATGCGCTTCCGTCCCAGCTACTTCCCCTTTACCGAACCCTCGGCCGAAGTGGACATCCGCTGGGACGCCGAGGACGGCAGCACGCGCTGGCTGGAAGTGCTGGGTTGCGGCATGGTGCATCCGACGGTGCTGGCCAACTGCGGCATCGATCCGGAGCGCTATACCGGATTCGCCTTCGGCCTGGGCGTGGAGCGGTTCGCCATGCTCCGCTATGGCGTGAGCGACCTGCGCGCCTTCTTCGAGAACGATCTGCGCTTCCTGCGTCAGTTCGCCTGATCGACCCCACGTTCAACGAGTCGCTCCCATGAAATTCTCCGAAAACTGGCTACGCGAACTGGTGGCCATCGATGCCGATCGGGCCGCGCTGGTGCACGCGCTGACGATGTCGGGCCTGGAAGTCGAAGAGGTCACGCCGCTGGGCGAGGGGCTCGACGGCGTCGTCGTGGCGCAGATCGTCGAGGCGGTGAAGCACCCCGAGGCCGACCGCCTGCAGGTCTGCACGGTGGACGCGGGGCAGGGCGAACGCCTGCAGATCGTCTGCGGCGCCCCCAACGCGCGCGTGGGCATTCGCGTGCCGCTGGCGAAGGTCGGGGCGAAGCTGCCCGGCGGCATCGAGATCAAGGCGGCCAAGCTGCGCGGTGTCGAGTCGTTCGGCATGCTCTGCTCGGCGAAGGAACTCGGCATCGACGCCGACGCCTCCGGACTGCTCGAGCTGCCGGCAGATGCGCCGGTGGGCACGCCGCTGGCCGATTACCTCGGGCTGCCCGACGCCACCATCGAACTGAAGATCACGCCGAACCGTCCCGACGTGCTCGGTCTGAACGGTCTCGCCCATGACGTGGCCGCCTTGTTCGCCAGCCGGGTGAAAGCCACCGGCGGTGCGGAGGCCACGGTCGGCTCCAGCCTGTCGCGTCCGGTGCGCCTCGAGGCCGGTTCCGATGCCCCGCGTTACCTCGGCCGCGTGATCGAGGGTGTGGACGCCACCGCCCGGTCGCCGCTCTGGCTGGCGGAACGCCTGCGCCGCTCGGGCATCCGTCCCATCAGCGCCATCGTCGACATCACCCAGTACGTGATGCTCGAACTCGGCCATCCGCTGCATGCCTTCGACAACGACACGCTTTCTGGCGCCATCCGCGTGCGGCACGCCGGCGAGGGCGAGACGCTGAAGCTGCTGGACGGCAACGACGCGAAACTCGACCCGTCCTTCGTGGTGATCGCCGACGAAGCGCGGCCGCTGGCCGTCGCCGGCATCATGGGCGGCTTCGACTCGCGTGTGACCGACAGCACCCGCAACGTGTTCCTCGAAGCGGCGCATTTCGCACCGTCCGCCATCATGGGCCGTGCCCGCAAGCTGGGCCTGCACACCGACGCCTCGCACCGGTATGAGCGCGGCGTGGATCCTGCCCTGCCGAAGCGCGCCATGGAGCGTGCGACCGAACTTCTGCTGCAGATCGCCGGCGGCAAGGCCGGCCCCGTCACCGTCGCCGAACGGCCGGAAGACCTGCGCGAGCATGCGCCGGTGTTCCTCCGTCATGCGCGCCTGCGCCGCGTGCTGGGCATCGAGGTGGCGGCCGGCGAAGTGACCCGCATCTTCACCGCCCTCGGCATGGCCGTGGAAGAAGTGGCGGACGGCTGGCGCATCACGCCGCCCAGCAGCCGCTTCGATATCGAACGCGAGGAAGACCTCATCGAGGAGGTCGCTCGCATCCACGGCTACGAGCGCATCCCCACGCACGTGCCGGCGGGCGAGATCGCCTTGCGCGCCGAACCCGAGGCGCGGCTGAGCGAGATGGCGCTGCGCGATCAGCTGGCCGCGCGCGGCTACTTCGAAGCGGTGACGCTCTCGTTCGTCAGCGCCGAACTGCTCGCCACCTGGCAGCTCGCCGGCGACGCGGTGCCGTTGGCGAACCCGCTGTCTGCCGATCTGGCGGTCATGCGTACGTCGCTGTTGCCCGGTCTGGTCGAGGCCCTGCGCCACAACCGCGCCCGTCAGCAGGACCGCGTGCGCCTGTTCGAAGTGGCGCGCAGCTTCCACGCCACGGGCGGTGCTCCGGACGAGGTGGGCCGCATCGCGGTCGTCGCTTCCGGCGGCGCGCGCGCCGAGCAGTGGGGCGAAGCCAGCCGCCCGGTCGACTTCTACGACCTGAAGGGCGATCTCGACGCTCTGATCGCCCACACCGGCGAGCCGCAGCGCTGGTCGGTGGATGCCGAGGGCCTGCCGTCATGGCTGCATCCGGGGCGCGGTGCGCGCGTGTTGCGCGACGGGCATCCGGTGGGCTTCCTGGGTGCCTTGCATCCGGCACTCGCGAAGGCGCTCGACCTGGGCGCGGACGTGCACGTGATGGAACTGGCCCTGGAACCCATCCTGGCCCGCAGGCTGCCGAGCGCGGCACGCGTGGCGCGCTTCCCGGCCGTGCGCCGCGACATCGCGGTGGAGCTGCCGGAGGAAGTGTCCTGGGCCGCCGTGGAGGCGGCCGTACGCGGCGCGCTGGGTGACGTCCTGAAGGAAGTCCGTCTGTTCGACCGCTATGCAGGGAAGGGGATCGATGAAGGGCGAAAGAGTCTCGCTATGGGCTTGATTTTACAGGACGCTTCACGCACCCTTACCGACGACGATGCCGACGCTCGCGTGGCAGATGCGGTGGGGGCATTGGAGAAATCATGCAAGGCGAGACTGCGAGGATAAGATGGCGCTGACCAAGGCGGAAATGGCCGAGCGGCTTTTCCTCGACGTGGGCCTCAACAAGCGCGAGGCCAAGGAGTTCGTTGACGCGTACTTCGAGGTCGTGCGCGAGGCACTGGAGCGGGGCGAACAGGTGAAGCTGTCGGGTTTCGGCAATTTCGACCTGCGGCAGAAGAATCAGCGGCCCGGTCGCAATCCGAAGACCGGCGAGGAAATTCCGATCTCTGCCCGGCGGGTGGTCACCTTCCGTCCCGGCCAGAAACTCAAGGTAAGAGTCGAGGGCTATGCTGGATCCAGGGAATAACACCGAACTTCCCGCCATTCCGGCGAAGCGCTACTTCACCATCGGTGAGGTCAGCGAGCTTTGCGGCGTCAAGCCGCATGTCCTTCGCTACTGGGAACAGGAGTTTCCGGCCCTGAAGCCCGTCAAGCGCCGTGGCAATCGGCGCTATTACCAGCGCCACGACGTGCTCATGATCCGCCAGATCCGGTCGCTGCTCTACGACGAGGGCTTCACCATCACGGGCGCCCGTGCCCGGCTGGAAGGCTCGCAGGCACGCGTGGAGGCGAGCATGTCGCACCAGATCGTCCGCCAGGTACGTCTGGAACTCGAAGAAGTCCTGACCCTCCTTCGCCGCTGATCGGCCTTCCGCAGATCGCGGCGATGCTGCTACAATCGTTTGCTCGTCGGGGTGTAGCGCAGCCTGGTAGCGCACTACGCTGGGGGTGTAGTGGTCGCGAGTTCGAATCTCGCCACCCCGACCATTCTTTTGAAAAGCGTCCTTCGGGGCGCTTTTTTTTGTGCCAGAAGGCGACCGGCGGGCCGCCCGGCGTGGCGTGGCGGAGGGGAAGTGTCAAGTCCTGGCAGCCCTGGCCGATATCACAGCGGAACGGCGCGATCTCCGTGTCCGGCAAGGTTCCAAGCGAGCGCAGCCCAGATGAGTATCGAAGACGTGCTCCTCGCCGAGGACATGGGGGTCTACAAGACCCTGCTCGAATCCACGCGTGCCATACCCTGGAAGATCGACTGGGCGACATTGCGCTTCGCCTACATCGGCCCGCAGATCGAAGAACTCCTGGGCTGGAGCCAGGACTCCTGGGCCACCGTCCAGGACTGGGCAGATCGCATGCACCCGGAAGACCGCGAACGGGTCTTCAATTTCTGCGTGGCCCAATCGCAGGCAGGCGTGGATCATGAGGCCGACTACCGCGCCCTGCGCAAGGACGGCGAATTCGTCTGGATACGCGACGTGGTGCACGTGGTGCGCAATCCGGACGGCACGCCGCAGGCGCTGATCGGGTTCATGTTCGACATCAGCGAGCGCAAGCGCACCGAAGAGCGCCTGCTCGACATGCAGCGCGAATTGGAAGAATTGTCGTACAAGGACGGCCTGACGGGCCTGGCCAACCGCCGCCGCTTCGACATGATGATGGACACGGAGTGGCGAAACGCGCAGAGCCTGCGCCAGCCGATATCGGTCGTCGTCCTCGATATCGATTACTTCAAGCAGTACAACGACCACTACGGCCACTTGGAAGGCGACGAGTGCCTGAAGCGCGTCGCAAGGGCGCTGGAAGGCATCCTGCGGGGGCCGCGCGACATGCTCTGCCGCTTCGGTGGCGAAGAATTCGTGCTGTTGCTTCCAGATACCGACGAGGGCACGGCCATGGCCCTGGCATGGCGCTGCCTCGATCTCGTGGACAGGGCGCTCATCGCCCACGGCGGACACGGTTCCGGCAAGCGGCTCACGTTGAGCGCGGGCGTGAACACCGTGCTGCCGAAAGAGCGCGACGAGGTCACCCCGTTCCTCGCCGTGGCCGACCGGCGGCTCTATCTGGCGAAGGAGCGTGGCCGCGCGCGGGTAGTGTCCGACGATGGCGTGGTTTAGCACCGCTTCGCAGCCAGCGCTCCCGCAAGACCTGGTCCTAGTAGAGCGCGCGCGCCTTCAGCGTGCCTTCGATGGCTGCCAGCTCGTTGCGTAGCGCGGCCGCATGGTCCTCGGTGGTGGTCACGTCGATCACCACGTAACCCACTTGCGCCGAGGTTTGCAGGTACTGGCCGTCGATGTTCACTGCCGCGCGCGAGAACACCTCGTTCACTCGTGACAGCACGCCGGGAATGTTCCGGTGGATGTGCAGCAGGCGACGGCTGGTGGGGTGGCCGGGCAAGGAAACCTCGGGAAAATTCACCGCCGAGAGGGTGCTGCCGTTATCGCTGTAGCGAACCAGTTTCGAGGCCACTTCGATGCCGATGTTCTCCTGGGCCTCGGCGGTGCTGCCGCCCACGTGCGGCGTAAGGATGACATTGTCCATGCCCACCAGTGGCGAGACGAAGGGATCGTCGTTGCCCTTGGGTTCCACCGGGAACACGTCGATGGCGGCGCCGGCGAGGTGCTTCGAGTGCAGCGCGGCGGCCAGGGCGTCGATGTCGACGACGGTGCCGCGGGACGCGTTCACCAGCATGGCGCCGGGACGCATGCGGGCGATTTCGGCGGCGCCGATAAGGTTCTTCGTCTGTGGCGTCTCGGGCACGTGCAGGGTGACCACGTCCGCGCGTTCGAGCAGATCGTCGAGGCTGGCGGCGGCGCGGGCATTGCCGAGCGAAAGCTTCGGCTCGATGTCGTGGAAGATCACACGCATGCCCAGCGCCTCGGCCAGCACACCGACCTGCGTGCCGATGTGGCCGTAGCCGACGATGCCCAGCACCTTGTCGCGAACCTCGAAGCTGCCCGCGGCCGACTTCGACCAGCCGCCCCGATGGCACAGGGCGTTCTTCTCGGGGATGCGGCGCACGAGCATGATGGTCTCGGCGATGACCAGCTCCGCAACGCTGCGGGTGTTCGAATAGGGCGCGTTGAACACGGGTACCCCGAGGCGCTCGGCTTCGCCCGTATCGACCTGGTTCGTGCCGATGCAGAAGCAGCCCACCGCGATCAGGCGGCGGGCCTCCGCCAGAACGGTGGCGGTGAGCTGCGTTCGGGAACGAATGCCCACGATATGGGCATCGGCGATGCGCTCCAGCAGTTCGTCCTCAGGGAGTGATTTCTCGTGGAACTCGATCTGCGAATAGCCGGCCTGGCGGAAGGTATCCAGCGCGCTCCGGCTCACGCCTTCCAGCAGCAGGACCTTGATGTCTTCCTTCGGATACGAGGTGCGCGTCATGGCCGTACGTTCTGTTCCACGGGAGGAAGGACCACTATGCCAGATCGCGGCGCGCATGTTGCGGCGCACCCAAAGGGCTGGCACGCTCGGCAGGACACCCGAGCGAGCTTTCCATGACCGACCCGCGCCTGGCCGAGCTGATCCGCCTGATCCCGACCCTCAAGCTGTCCGTGGAGGCCGGCGACCTGGAACACCACGGCCGCGACTGGACTCGGCGCTGGGCACCCGCGCCGTTGGCGGTCGCCTGGCCGGCGTCCGTGGACGAGGTGCAAGACGTCGTACGCTGGGCCAACACGCACGGCGTCGGCCTCGTGCCCTCGGGTGGGCGCACGGGTCTCTCCGGGGGCGCCGTGGCCGCGCAGGGCGAGCTGGTACTCAGCCTCGACCGCATGAACCGCGTGCTCGGCTTCGACCCCATCGACCGCACCCTCACGGTCGAACCGGGCATCGCCCTCGAAGCGGTGCAGAACGCCGCGCGCGAGCACGCGCTGCTTTATCCGGTGAACTTCGCCGCACGCGGCTCTTGCCAGATCGGCGGAAACATCGCGACCAATGCCGGGGGTATACGGGTCATTCGGTACGGCAATACGCGGCAGTGGGTGGCCGGCCTGAAGGTGGTCACGGGCACCGGCGAACTGCTCGATCTCAACCGCGGGCTGGTGAAGAACGCTTCCGGCTACGATTTGCGCCATCTGGTCATCGGTTCCGAGGGAACCCTGGGTATCGTGGTGGAAGCCACGCTGACGCTCACTTCGCCGCCGCCACCGTCCCAGGTCATGCTGCTGGCGGTCCCGGCGATGGATGCATTGATGAAGGTGTTCGCGGAAGCACGCCACCGGCTCGCGCTCGAAGCGTTCGAATTCTTTACGGAAAGGGCATTGCATCACGTGCTTGCGCACGGCGCCCAGAAGCCCTTCGCCGAAGACCACCCTTTCTATGTCGTGACCGAGTTCGACGCAGGCGACGAAAAGGCGGAGGCAGCCGCCCTGGAATTCTTCGAATTCTGCCTCGGCGAAGGCTGGGTGACCGATGGTGTGATCGCCTCGAGCGAAGCGCAGGCGGCCTCGCTGTGGCGCCTGCGCGAAGGCATCACTGAGAGCCTCGCCCCGCACAAGCCGTACAAGAACGACGTCTCCGTGCGCATTTCCGCCGTGCCGGCGTTCATGGAAGAGATGCAGGCCCTGCTTTCAGCCGAGTATCCGGCGTTCGACGTGGTGTGGTTCGGGCACATCGGCGACGGCAACCTGCACATCAACGTGCTGAAGCCCGCGGAGCTCGACAACGCCGTGTTCGTCGAACAATGCGAGCACGTCACCTCGTTGCTCGTGGAGGCACTGGCGCGTCACGGCGGCAGCATCTCCGCCGAGCACGGCATCGGGCTCGTCAAGAAGCCATGGCTGGGCAGCGTGCGCAGCGAGACCGAGATCGCCCTGATGCGGGGCATCAAGGCGGTATGGGATCCTAACGGCATCATGAATCCCGGGAAGTTGTTGTAACCGGGCTTCGCCGCTATAGCGGCGAGGGGTGCACGGCATGGCACGCCAGAGCGCGGTCGGCTAGCCTAGGCGGTCCACGCACCCCCAGGAACGCCCCATGGCCCAGGATTCCCCCGACCTTTACCCTCCGATCGAGCCCTACAACAGCGGCATGCTGAAGGTCTCGCCGCTGCACACCCTCTATTTCGAGGAGAGCGGCAATCCCGAGGGCAAGCCCGTGGTCTTCCTCCACGGCGGCCCCGGCGCGGGCACCAGCCCACGCGGCCGCAGCTTCTTCGACCCGGCCAGGTATCGCATCGTGCTTTTCGACCAGCGCGGTTGCGGCAAGTCCACGCCGCACGCCGAGCTGACCGACAACACCACCTGGGACCTCGTCGCCGATATCGAGCGCCTGCGCGAGCACCTCGGCATCGAGCGTTGGCAGGTGTTCGGCGGTTCGTGGGGTTCCACGCTGGCCCTGGCCTACGCGGAGACCCATCCGGAACGCGTTACCGAACTGGTGCTGCGCGGCATCTTCATGCTGCGCCGCTCCGAGCTCGAGTGGTTCTACCAGTCGGGTTGCGACGCGCTGTTTCCCGATGCGTGGGAGCACTACCTCGCGGCCATTCCATCCGCGGAACACGGCGACCTCATCAGCGCGTATCACCGCCGGCTCACCAGCGACGATCCGGCCGTGCGCCTTGCCGCCGCGCGCGCCTGGTCCGTGTGGGAGGCGGCCACCAGCCACCTCTACCAGGACGAGAGCCATATGGCGTCGAACGGCGAGGACGAATTCGCGCTCGCCTTCGCACGCATCGAGTGCCACTACTTCGTCAATGCGGGCTTCTTCGAGGTCGATGGGCAGCTTCTGCGCGACGTGCACAAGATACGGCACATCCCCACGGTGATCGTGCAGGGCCGTTATGACGTGGTGTGCCCCGCGCGCAGCGCCTGGGACCTGCACCGCGCGTTCCCGGAGGCAGACCTGCGCATCGTGCCCGATGCCGGGCATTCGGCATTCGAACCCGGCATCGCGAAGGAACTGGTGAAGGCTACCGATCGTTTCGCAGAGTAGGAGCGCGCCCTGCGCGCGACATGTCTTGAGGCCGTGACTTGGAGCTGGCCCGCCAGCTTGGTGACAAGCGCGAAAACATGTCGCGCGCAGGGCGCGCTCCTACGAACAGATAGCGCCCGCCCAAAGGCGGGCGCGTTTGCTCAGAACAACCCCAGCGGCAGTGCCAGCATGTCGACCACGAAGCCGTCATGGTCCGACGAGCCGATGGCCTTCTGCATACCCGTGGCGGATGCCGCATCGTCGATCGTCTGTACCGGCGCGTCGAGGTTGCCGCGGCCGTACTGCATCTGCAGGAACAGGCCGCGCGCCACGGTATTCAGTAGCGCGTGGTCCAACACCTGGTGGGTGGGCACCTGGCGCGGGGCCTGGCCCTGGATATTGCCGAAGTTCTCGGTGAATAGGAACGAGTAACGGTCCTGCGCCGGTACCGAGTCCACGGCGTTCCAGAGTGACGGTTTCACCAGGTTCCCGCCCAGCTTCAGCAGGTTCTGGCTGTCGTCGTATTTGCCCGAGATCAGGCCGACCACATCGGTGAAGCCGTCGCTGAACTGGTAGGCATTGAAGTCGCCCACGACCAGCAGCGGCGCAAGCAGATTTTTCCGGTCCGCCTGGATGGCCTGCACCTGCGTAGCCAGCGACTTGGCCTGCAGGAAACGCTTCTGGCGGTCGCGCTCGGCAGTCGGGCCGGTCTTGTCCACGTTCTGCCGTGCCTTCGGATGCACCGAGATGACGTTGATTCGCATCCGTCCGACGATCGACGGCACGTCGGCGGTGAGCAGCAGGGGCGGGTGGTCGTGCACGAACGCCGTCTGGTCGCCGTCCTGCCAGGTCTCGTCGGCGCCGAGCTGACGCACGCCGAGCACGCGTACGCGGTCGGTGCGGACGAGGAAGCCTACGTTGATGCCGCTGGGATCGTGACCCGGCTGCAGGAACGCTTCGTATTGCACCGGGTAGTCGTCACCCAACTGCTTCGCGAGGCCCTGGAGCACCTGCAGGCTCTTCACCTCCTCCACCGAGAGGATGTCCGGCAGTTTGAGCACGCTGCCGATATAGGCCGACAAGCGCTGGGTTTTCAGCTTGACCTCGTCCGCGGTCGGCTCCGTATCGCCGCCGCTGCAGGTGAAGGTGGTGTTGAATTCGGTATCGCAGAAGCGTTCGGTGTTGAACGCGCCCACGCGCACGGCATAGAACGGCCGCGAGTCCACCGCGCGCGGCAGTTTCGCCGTCTTCTTGATGTCGATGGATGTCGGGATGAAGGTGTAAGCGCCGAACGCATACGACATCACGCCCTCCGCACGGAACGTGGTGCCGGCGTTGAACGGCGTGTTGGCGGCGACCGCACCAAAGTCGGCGGTATTCATCTTGAACACCTGCGGGTTGCCCGACCAGTTGGGCAGGGTCACGCCGTCCGGCACGGGCACGGTGTAGCGCACGCCCGGTTCGCGCAGCGAACGTTTGCCATTGGCGGTGATGTAAACCTCCGCGTACGGTTCGTTGCTGAAGCGCAGGTTGCCGGTGGTGATCATGCCGTTGTCGATCGAGACGCGCATGCCCACGTAGCACTGGAAGTTCGTCGCGCCGCAGGAGAGCGCGTTCGGATCGGACGAAGGCACGTCGTTACCGAACACCACGGCCTTGGGAAGACGCACGCCCCGTTTGGTCGTCGTGATCTGGGCGTTCTTCAGTTCCGGCAGGTTGAAGTAGTTGTCGACGGTGGCTTCCACGTCGACCACGTCGCCGGCCTTCACCGTCGGCGCGCCGCTGGTGAACACATAAATGCCGTTAGAGGTCAGCCGATCGTCGTCGGCGCGGTCGTCCGGCGTCTGCATGGTGAAGCCCGCAGGGCCCACGGCGGTGACGATGTTGCCGTGCATGGACACGCGCTTGCCGAGCAGCGGCGAAATCTGGCCGCGCCCCGTGACCTGCCAGATCTCGGCGGCAACGGGAATCTCGTTGAGGATGGCGCCGACGGCGGAACCCTTGGCGATCGTGACGTCGCCGCCGCTGGCATCGCTCAGGTTGACGCGGAAAGCCTTGTCCGGACCGGCGGCCTTCGCGCCGTGCACGTTGACGTCGAGCGTCGTGCTCGTGCTGCCGGCCGGAATGGTGACCGTTGTGTCGACGGCGTCGTAATCGCCGGCGGCCACGGTCGCGGTGTCGTCGGCGGTCGTGGCATGCACGGAGATGTCGGTCGGTGCCGCTTCGCTCAACGAGATCGTGAACGGCATGGGCTGGTCGTCGCCATTGCGCACGCTGACCGTGGCGTCGGCGATCGAAAGGCTCAGGCCCTGGGCCGTGCACGGCGACGTGCTGGCGCGCGGCGAGGTCGGCGCCACCTTCACCCAGTCGGCCGAGTTGTCGCCGCTGCTCTGCGGCAGGCCGGCGCCATTGGCCTTGCGTCCGTAGCCCTGGTCGGTGTTCGCACTGCCCAGGCTGGCGAGCGGCGTGCCTTGCTTGTACGCCGAGCCGGCGCTCAAGCCGACCTGGTCGACGATCGTGCCGGCGGCGTTCAGCAGGGCAAGGCCGCCGTCGTCGGTGATGCCGGTCGAATACTTGAGATCCGGGGCGACGGCGCCCGAGTAACCGGACGAGCCACCGTTCGCCAACAGGAGAAAACATCCAGGGGCTACCGACGTGCCGGCGGGAAAGGTGAAGCGCGTGCCGGTGGTGCCGCTGGCGTTGGAAGCGTTTAACTTATAGCCGGAAACGTCCAGTGCGGCCGTGCCGGTGTTCTGCACTTCCACGAATTCGTCGTTGCCGCCGCTGGGGCCGCGAACGCGGAATTGCGTGATGGAAAGATCCGCCGCCTGCAGCGGCAGAACGGTCAGAAGGCCTGCCAGCGCCGCCCATGAGGCACGCCGTGAAGTCGTGGAACGCATTCGATGTCCCCTCGAGTCGTTGGTTGCGTGCGACCCGAAAGCACCCCGCATCCCCTGCGTGGCGTTCCCCCTGACGAGCCCACCCGACGAGTGTGCCCCGAATTTGTGACAGCGGGATGTGACGGAGCCATCGGCTTGGAAAGCCCGACGGCTTCCTTTAGGAGCCGCTATAGCGGCGAGAAGCCAACGAAGCGGTGTAGCAGTGAGGCGGGAACCTTCAACCCGCTTTCTGCTTCGTGCCGAAGATCTTGTCGCCCGCGTCGCCCAGGCCCGGTAGGATGTAGCCCAGCTCATTGAGGTGGTCGTCGATGGAGGCCACGTAGATCTCGATGTCGGGATGGGCGGCTTCGATGCGTTTCAGGCCTTCCGGGGCCGCCACGAGGAACAGGCCCTTGATCTTCTTGGCGCCCGCCGCCTTGAGCATGTCCACCGTGGCCACCAGCGTACCGGCCGTGGCCAGCATGGGATCGACGATGAGCGCGGTGCGTTCGGCCATGCCGCCGCTGAGCTTTTCGTAATACGCCACCGGCTCCAGCGTTTCCTCGTCGCGCTGGATGCCGACGACGCTCACCTTGGCCGAGGGGATCAGCTCGAGTACGCCGGAAAGCATGCCCAGACCGGCGCGGAGGATGGGCACGATGGTCACTTTCTTGCCCTTGATATGGGTGACCTCGACCGGACCGGCCCAGCCGTCGATCGTCTTGCACTCGGTTTCCATGTCCGCCGTGGCTTCGTAGGTAAGCAGGGCGGCGACCTCGGAGGCGAGTTCGCGGAATTCCTTCGTGCTGATGCCGGCCCGGCGCATGAGGCCGAGCTTGTGCTGGATGAGGGGGTGGCGAACTTCGACGATCTTCATGCTGCGGCTTCGACTGGCGGGTGACCCGGCCATTGTCGCACCTGCCTTGGGACGGGCACACCTGTGGGAGCCGCTTCAGCGGCGATCCCGCGGCAGCGGGCAACGCGACCGCAACCACCCATCGCCGCTGAAGCGGCTCCCACACAAAGCCGGCGGTATGCAGGCGTGGTAACCCTCTTGCTGCACTCGCGCCGTGGGTACCTGGCGAATCAGCTCTTCAGGCAGGTGCTCATGAAGCTCTTCCGCTCGTCGCCCTTCAGACCCTTCGCGGACGCGTCGGCATTGCACGACTTCATCCTTTCCTGCGGCGACGACTTCGCCGGCTGCTCGCCCTTGAGGCAGCTGCTCATGAAGGCTTTTCGTTCGTCGCCCACTTTTCCGGAAGCCTGCGAGTTGCAGGTGCTCATCCGCTGTTGCTGCGGGGTCAGGTCTTTCTTGGCGGGCATCTGCTGCGCGGCAACGGTGCCGGCGGCGAAAAGGGACACGGAAACGACGGCAAGGAGACGGAGGTGCGTACGCATGGCAAACCCTCGACGTGGAGCCGGGCGAATCCGGCCGGTGGAGCTTACCGCGGTCGGGGTTAACTTATGTAACGCAGCAGGGGAGGCATCGTAGGAGCGCGCCCTGCGCGCGACAGTTTTTCGCCCCTGTTCTCAAACTGGCGCGCCAACTCGGAGTCATGGCCTCAAAACATGTCGCGCGCAGGGCGCGCTCCTACCACGCGGTAGCGGCCCGTCGCGGGCCGCCCCGGTATCACGCAGCCTTGGTCGACGCCCGGCGCGGGCCTTCCTTCAGTGCGTGGCGGATCTCCTCCACGATCAGGTCCACTTCCGCGCTGGTCACGCGGAAGTGCGGGGTGAAGCGGAGCGAATTGGCACCGCCGTGGATCACGCCGACGCCGCGCTCGCGCATGTATTCCTCCGTGGAACCTTCGCCATAGCACTTGAATTCCGGCGCCAGTTCGCAGGAGAACAGCAGGCCGGTGCCCTGCACCTTGGTGATGAGCCCGCCGAGTTCGTTCTTGAGGGTTTCGAGCTTCCTCAGGAACTCCTGGCCCTTCTCGCGAATGTTCGCGCGGACGTCGTCGGTGAGTTCGTCCAGCGTGGCCACGGCGACGTCGAGCGCGCGCGGGTTCGCGGTCATGGTGTTGCCGTAGATGCCCTTGCGGTACAGCCCCGCCACGCGTTCGGTCACAGCCAGCACCGAGAGCGGGTACTGCCCGGCGTTGAGCGCCTTGGAGAAGGTTTCCATGTCCGGCGCTTCCATCGTTTCGAAGCCCGGGTAATCCGCGATCGACAGCACGCCATGCGCGCGCAGCCCGGCCTGGATCGAATCGACGAGCAGCAGCGTGCCGTGCTCGCGGGTGAGTTCCCGCGCTGCGGCGTAGAACTCCGGTGTGAGCGCACGCCCCGGGTCGCCTTCGCCCATCACCGGTTCGAGGAACATCGCCTCGATGAACCAGCCCTGGCGATCGGCCTCGGCAAACGCGGCCTTCAACTGGGCCACGTTGTACGGTTCCACCGTGATCAGCGTGTCCTCGTTGCGGAAGCTGGCGAGGTGCTGCTGGTAGTTGCGGCGGGAGGAATCCGAGTAGAGCGCGGGCCGCTCGGTGCGGCCGTGGAACGCGCCCTTGACCGCCAGACGCTTGATGGCGCGACCGGCATGGCGCGCGCCCGGGTCGGTCATCAGACGCGCGTTCACATCGGCGATGCGTCCCGCCAGCGTGACCGACTCGGAACCCGAGTTCAGGCAAAGAAAGTGCGAGTAGGGGCTGCCGCCGCGGCTGCGGCCGAGTTCCTTGCGCAGGGCCTCCGAGAGACGCAACTGCGAGACGTTGGCCGTCATGACGTTGGCCATGACCTGAGGCCGGGACATCGCTTCGAGCACGTGCGCCGGGTTATGCCCGAAGCCGAGCATGCCGTAGCCACCGTCGTCGTGCAGCACGGCGCCCTTCAGCGTGACGACCCACGGGCCGCGCGCAGCGGCCGGCACATAAGGATTCACACCGTCGTCGGGATAGAAATTGACGAGGCCGGACTGCACCCGATGGATCTGCTCCGCTTCGTCGAGGCGGAGGAAATCGGCCATGTCGTCACGCAGGGCGCGGTGATAGGCCACGGCGTCCTCGACGGCCTTGACGAGGGACGCGTCGGTGGCCGCGAAGCGGGTGATGGTGTCGTCCGGCAGGCCGCGCGTACGCGGCGAGCCGCCGAATTCGCGCAACTCACGCAAAAGACCGATGACGTCCATAAACCACTCCTCGCACTGGTGACGCGGCACTGATGGCAACGATCCCTTAAGAGGCCGCTAAGTATCTATATGTAAAGGGATTATCGACCCAGCATAGCACGCGCATTTTGGCGGCGTAACCCCCGGGTGACGCTTGTCACATGCGCACAATGACGCAAGCGACTGCCGCCAATGGCTTGCGAGGGAATATGTTGCGCTGCAAGGAGGGGGACCATGAACGACACTCGCATCGCACGCCTCATTAATGCCCGCAAGAGCTACGGCGCCGTCACCGCACTGGACGGCGTCGACCTCGACGTCCACCGCGGGGAAATCCTGGCTTTGCTCGGGCCCAACGGCGCGGGCAAGAGCACTAGCATCGCGCTGCTTCTGGGCCTCCACCGCCCGGACGGCGGCACCGCCACGCTGTTCGACAAGGACCCACAGGACATCGACGCACGCCGCCGCATCGGCGTCATGCTGCAGGCGGCGAACCTGCCGGCCACGCTGAAGGTGGGCGAGTTGCTTCGGCTTACCGCGAGTTACTACCCCGAACCGCGACCCATCGCTGAGTGCGCGGCACTGGCGGGCATCACGGACCTGCTGTCGCGTCGGTACGGCGCGCTGTCGGGCGGCCAGCAGCGCCGGGTGCAGTTTGCCCTCGCGATGGCCGGTCGCCCCGACATCCTCTTCCTCGACGAGCCGACCGTCGGCATGGACATCGATGCCCGCCAGTCCTTGTGGGCGTCCATTCGTCGTCTGGTTTCCGAAGGCTGCGCGGTGGTGCTCACCACCCACTACCTCGAAGAGGCGGAGGCGCTGGCGGATCGCGTCTGCGTCATAGCGAAGGGGCGCGTGGTATCCGAGGGAAGCGTGGACGCCATGCGGGCCCATGTTTCGCTGCGCCGGATTCGCTGCGTCACCTCGGTAGGGATCGAGGCGTTGCAGGCCTGGCCGGACGTGGTTTCGGTGGACACCAAGCAGGGCCGCACGATCATCGCCACTGCGCAGGCGGAAGCCGTGGTACGGCGTCTCCTCGACGCCGACCCCGCGCTATCCGAACTGGAAGTGCAGCGCGCCGGCCTCGCCGAAGCGTTCCAGGAGATCACCCGCGACACCGACAACCTCCAGGAGGCCGCATGAGCACCATCGACAGCACCGCGACGCCGGTCATGACCGCCGGTCGCGTCATGGGCGCCTATATCGAAGAGGCGAGGGCGGAATGCCTGCGCTACCTGCGCAATCCCGGCTTCCTGTTGCCGACGCTGCTGTTTCCGTCGGTGTTCTATGTGATGTTCGGCATCTTCCTGGCCCACGCGAACAGTGCTGATGCGCCACGGTATCTGCTGGCCTCTTATGGCACGTTCGGCGTCATGGCGCCCGGTCTTTTCGGATTCGGCGTATCGCTCGCGCTGGAACGCGATACGGGCCTGCTCACGCTGAAACGCGCACTCCCCATGCCGCCTGGGGCCTACCTGCTCGGCAAGATGTGCATGGCCTTGCTGGTCGCGGCGATCGTCTCGGTCATCCTGTTGTGCCTTGCGGTTTTCGTTGCTGGCGTGCAGTTGCCGGTGGGGCGGATCGGCGGATTCTTCCTGCTCGAAGTACTCGGCGTGCTTCCGTTCGCGGCCCTGGGGCTGCTGGTAGGAACGCTGGTGAAGGGGCAGGGCGCCCCGGGCGTGATCAACCTGATCTACCTGCCGATGGCATTTCTATCCGGCCTGTGGTTTCCGCTGCCTGTGATGCCGGCGTTCCTGCAAGCGATCGCTCCCCTCTGGCCGGCTTATCACCTCAACCAGCTGGCGCTCTCGGCGGTGGGTCTCGGGCAGGGTGGCGAGGCGCTTCACGTGGCCGCGCTGATCGGCTTCACGGTAGCCTTCGTGATCGTTGCCGCGCGCCGCCTGCGCCGGCACGGTTGAAGTAGCATGCCCACACGCCTTTCCACGGATACACCCATGTCGCCCTCGTGGTTCAAGCCGACCCCGGACTCGCTCTGGAACCGCTTCCGCGAGCGGCCAAGGCTGCGTTACGCCAGCCTGGTGAACCTCGTATGGGCGGTGTACGTCTTCGGCGACCTCATCTTCGCCAACGAACTCGGCCCCTGGTGGGGTCTGGCCACGAGTCTTTCGTTTCCCGTCTTCCTGTTGCTGTATGCCGCGGCGTATACGCGGCCTTTGCGCCATGTAGCCTGGTACGCCGGGGGCGTGGCCCTGCTGGCGTACGCCACGCTGAATTTCAATCACAGCGCCGGCGGCACCTATGTGATCTACGCCTGCGCCATGCTCGGCTTCGAAGGGGCACCGAAGAAATGCATCGCCGGGATGGTTGCGGTCATCGGCGGCTTCGTGGGCGTGGCGTATTTTCTGGTGGGCTGGCCCGTTTCCGTCATCGCCACCCTCTCGTTCATCGCACTGTCGGTCGGCGCCATCAATGTCGTGTACCGTTTCAACGCGCAGCGCGATGTGGAGCTGAAGCTCTCCCACGACGAGGTACGGCGCCTCGCCGCCACCGCGGAACGCGAACGTATCGGGCGGGACCTGCACGACCTCCTTGGTCACACGTTGTCGCTGATCACGCTGAAACTGGAGTTGTCGCGCCGCCTGTTCGATCGCGACGCCGAGGCTGCGCGTCGCGAAATCGAAGAAGCGGAGCAGGTCGCGCGGCACGCTCTGGCCGAAGTGCGCTCCGCCGTCACCGGCATCCGCGCCTCGGGCGTGGTGGCCGAGATGGCCTCCGCCCGCCTGCTCCTGAACACGTCGATGATCGACTTCGTCTACCGGGCCGACGTGCCGGAGCTGCCGCCGAGGCTGGACAACGAACTCGCCCTGGTCTTGCGCGAAGCCGTGACGAACATCCAGCGCCACGCCGGCGCCACGTTTGCCGAAGCCACGGTGAGCATGGACGCACGCGCCTGCACGATGACCATCGTGGACAACGGGCGTGGTCTCGCGGGCGGGGAAGGCAACGGTATCTGCGGTATGCGCGAGCGGGTGCGCGCCCTCGGCGGCACGCTGGCCTTCGAATCCGCGCCGCAAAAGGGCACCGTCGTGCGCATCCAGGTTCCGCTCGCATCCGCCGATCGTCTCCTCCCGGCCGGCGCACGCCAGGACGATGCGCTGTCTCACGAGCGCGACAGGCAGGCTTCGTGATGCGCATTCCGCCGCCGCACAGGGATTCCCTTCTCGGCGTGCTCCGTTCGCCGGTGTACCTGCGCTGGCAGGCCGGCCTGCAGGTGTTCTGGCTGATCGCCCTGATCCAGGCGCCACTGGCCGTGAAGGGCTTCCATTGGGATTGGATGGCGCCGACCCTCGCGTCCATTCCCGTTTATCTTGTGTGCTACACGGCGGTGTACACGGCGCCAGCGGCGCGACTGCCGTTCCATGCCGGCGCCATCTCCGCGCTCGGATTCGTCCTGTGGCCCGTGAACCCGCTGGCGCTCGGCTATGTGGTGATCGGCGTCACGCTGCTGGCGTACGCAAGCCGTCTGCGTCTCTGGCTCGGCGGCGTCGCCATCGCCACACTCGTCACGCTCGCCTGGCGGTACGCCTTCGGCGTGCCGATGGTCCACGTGGCCGTCGTGTTCGGCGCCGGACTGGCGGCGGGCTTCGGCAACTACCTGTACGTGCGCAGCGCACGCCGCGACGCCGAGCTGCGCCTGTCGCAGTCGGAAGTGCGGCGCCTGGCCACGCTGGCGGAACGCGAGCGCATCGGGCGCGACCTGCACGACCTGCTCGGTCACACGCTGTCGCTCATCACGCTGAAGTCTGAACTGGCGAAGCGGCTCGCCCTGGCCGATCCGCAACGGGCCAGGCAGGAGATGGAAGAAGTAGAACGCGTCGCCCGACACACGCTGGCGGAAGTGCGCAGTGCCGTCACGGGCCTGCGGGCGGGCGACCTTTCGAGTGAACTGGTGTCGGCCCGGTTGATGCTGGAATCGTCCGGCATCGCCTTCGCCGCCGACCTGCCCGCCGAACTCGATCTTCCGGAGCCGATCGAGGCGACGTTGTGCCTCGTCTTGCGCGAAGCGGTCACCAACATCCACCGTCATTCGCGCGCCACGGAGGCGCGCGTCGTCATCGCCCGGAACGGGCAGGAGTTTTCGATGCGTATCACGGACAACGGCTGCGGCGGTCTCGCCGCGCACGGTAACGGTGTTTCCGGCATGCGCGAGCGCGTGCGCCAGATCGGCGGGCGCCTCGCGATCGATTCACCCGCGCGACACGGCACGGCACTGGAGATCGGCGTGCCCATCGCGGCAGCCGGCCGCCTGGAGCGTTTCGCATGATCCGCGTGCTGCTCGCGGAAGACCAGGCCATGGTGCGCGGCGCGTTGTCCGCGCTGCTCAACCTCGAGCCGGACATCGAGGTACTGGGCTCGGCGGCCGACGGTGAAAGCGCGTGGCGCGAACTGCAACGGCTGAAGCCCGACGTGCTGGTGACCGACATCGAGATGCCCGGCCTCACCGGCCTGGAGATCGCCCAGCGGGTGCGCCGCCACGAGTTGCCGATGAAGGTGATCATCGTCACCACGTTCGCCCGGCCGGGCTTCCTGCGCCGCGCGCTCGACGCCGGTGTCGGTGGATACCTGCTGAAGGACGCTCCTGCGGAAAACCTGGCCGAAGCGTTGCGCACCGTGCATCGCGGGGGCCGCGCCATCGATCCGCAGCTGGCCCTCGAGGCGTGGTCGGACGCCGACCCGTTGAACGACCGCGAGCGGCAGGTGCTGCGCCTGGCGGGCGAGGGCCACTCAGCCAGCGATATCGGCACCCAACTGAACCTCTCGCACGGCACCGTTCGCAACTACCTTTCCGAGGCCATCGGCAAGCTCGGTGCGGCCAACCGCATCGAGGCGTATCGGTTGGCGAGGCAGAAGGGCTGGCTCTGACCGTCGAATCCCGGCCCCGGGCTTGCCGATCGCGGATAGGCGATAATGCGCCCCGTCGCTTCATCCCCCGGCCGCACCCGTGAAAAAATCCGATTTCGACTTCGACCTTCCCAACGAGCTCATCGCGCAGGCGCCGCTGGCCCGCCGCTCGGGCAGTCGCCTGCTCGTCGTGGACATCGCGGCGCACACCAAGAAGGACCGCAAGTTCCACGAGCTGCCGGAGATGCTCCTTCCGGGCGACTTGCTCGTGTTCAACGACACCCGCGTGTTGCCCGCGCGCCTCTACGGACGCAAGGAGTCTGGTGGGGCGGTGGAGATCCTGATCGAGCGCGTCACCGGCGCGCACGAAGCGCGGGCGCAGCTCGGTGTCAGCAAGAAGCCGAAGGAAGGCGGCCGCATCGAACTTGCCGATGGCAGCATGATCACCGTGCTCGGCCGCGAGGGCGAGTTCTTCGTGCTTCGCTTCGACACGGAAGAACCGCTGGAGCGGTTGCTGTCTCGCCTGGGCGAGATGCCGTTGCCGCCGTACATCGAACGCAGTGCCGACAAGACCGATACCGAGCGTTACCAGACGGTGTTCGCACGCGAACCGGGTGCGGTGGCCGCGCCTACCGCCGGACTGCATTTCGACGAGGAACTCCTCGATCGACTGCGCGAGCGCGGCGTGGAGATGGGCTACGTCACCTTGCATGTGGGCGCCGGCACTTTCCAGCCGATGCGAGCCGACGACGTTCGCGAGCACGTGATGCATCGCGAATGGCTCAACGTGGGCGCCGGCCTCGTCGAGAAGATCCGCGCCACGCGCGCCGCAGGCGGCAGGGTCGTCGCGGTGGGCACCACCGTGGTCCGCGCCCTGGAGAGCGCCACCGTCGAGGGCGTGCTGCGCCCGTTCGCGGGCGAAACGCAGATCTTCATCTTCCCCGGCTACAAGATCACCAGCATCGACGCCCTCATCACCAACTTCCACCTGCCGCAATCGACGTTGCTGATGCTCGTCTCGGCGCTGGCGGGCAGGGAAGCGATCCTCGATGCGTACCGCTACGCGGTGCTGCAGCGGTATCGCTTCTTCTCGTATGGCGACGCGATGCTGATCGTTCCGCCGAAGCGAAACGATGCCTTAGATCAATAGAGTTCGTTCATGAGCGTCAGGTAGTCGTTCAATGTCTGGACGTTCGCGTCCAGCTTTCGCTTATGGCGCTTCGCCGCCAATTTCAGGTCGTAGGCCAATATAGCGACGCCCGAATCGAATTCGTTTCCCCACGCTGGAGCCAGTTCGGCGTCGAATCGGTCAGACGGGCGCAGCTTTCCAACAGGAATGCCAAGTTCTTCCGCCACGTGCATCATCAGCTCTCGGAAAACGTCAAAGGGAATTCGATCAACGTAACCCGCTTCGTTGTAAATCGACTGAAGGGATAATGTCTCTCGTTGGGCGGGAATAGCCATCACGGTATCCGAATCAAGTCATCTTCATTCGCGAGCATCGACCTGCAGTAGTGAGGTCATAAAAGCCCTCCCAGATTGTAGGCAGTATGGCCAGGCGACCCGTCAACTTACCAACGGAACTGATCCTTGCCTGTAATGGACCGAAGGATCTGCCCGTCGCCACTCTTCCTTCAAGTGACGACGGTATTCCTTGGTGTTGATCGACTGTCTCCTTTCGATTGGCCGGCGTCAAGACGAGAACGTAACGCACTCACGGTAGCGCACGAAGGCCTTCGCCCTAACGCGCGAGGCTGGAGTTTCAACTGCAAAGGTGCGGCTTAACTGCAAGTCGCACGTTGGCGGACGCTCCTGGGGCACAGGCTACGTGTCTACGTAGGATCTGCAGTCTACGACTGTGGAGTTCGAGGCTGTGGATGGGCCATCCCAGGGCGAGCGGCGATCTGGCAGAGCTTTGGCAGGGGAGCGCATCGCTCACGACTATGCGCTTCCTCCTCCACATGGCGACGATGGCGGTGCTGTTAATCACAATGTTTCCGGCGCTGGCCTCCGTCGGCAGCTGCCTCGTGAATAACGCGTCGGAGCTGCGGCCGGGCGCTAAACCATCGCCGTGCCCGGCGCCCCGTGCGAGAGTTCGCGTGACACATCCGCCGCGGCCGCGACCAGCGCGCGCGAGGTGCGTTTGACGTCGAGCCTGGCGCCACGCCGCTCGATAAATGGCACCGTGAGGGCGCAGACCGCATGGTTGCCCTCGATGACCGGTGCCGACAGATCGGTTACCCCGTCCACGACTTCGCTTGGAATGGTCGCGAGGCCGGCTTCGCGAATCTGCTTGAGCGTGGCCTCGACCCGCGCGCGCTTCAGCGTCGGCTCGTGTTCCAGCATCATGCGGAACCAGCGCTCGCGGGTTTCGTCGGTCTGCCAGGCCAGCAGCACGTAACCCGACGCCGAATGCGAGATCGGCCGGCGATGGCCCACGCGTACCACCAGTCCGGTTTCGCCGGGCGGATCGACGCGCGCGATCACCACGATCTGTTCCTGTGAGGGGACCACGAGATGGCAGGACTGATCGATTTCATCCGCCAGCCGATGCATCACGGGCATCGCCGTTTCGACGAGGTTGCGGACAGGCGGCTGTTCCATGCCCAGACGGAAGAGGCGCGGTGTGATCGAATAGGCGCCGTCGCCGTCGGCACGCGCGATGTAGTCGCGCTCCTCCAGCACCTGAAGCATCCGGAAGATCTCGCCACGCGAACGGCCCACGCCATCGGAAATCTCGGCGATGGACAAGGGGTGGGTCGCCTTGGCGAGCAGTTCCAGGATATCCAGGCCCTTGTCGAGGGCCGGGGCGCGGTACTTCGGGGTCGTCTCTTGTGGCATGGCATTCCTTGGCGTCGGCGCGGTGTCGCGGGAGTCTAGCCTGCGCCCCCGCATGCATATGTTGCACCGCAGCTTGTTATGCAGGTGAATGTTGCGTTCATATTTGTACACGACGCGACGAGCCGTGTCACGACGGAGGAGGTGAGGATGCAGCAGCACACGCCGGTCGCGGCGACCGCCACGCGCTCCCTCGCGCGCACGCCATGGTTTCCCCTGGTACTGATCGTAAGCCTCTTTTTCCTTTGGGGTGTGGCCAATAACCTCAACGACGTGCTGGTGGCGCAGTTCAAGAAGGCCTTTACGCTTTCCGACTTCCAGGCCGGGCTGGTGCAGAGCGCGTTCTATCTCGGCTATTTCCTTCTCGCGATTCCGGCCGGCATCTTCATGCGGCGCTTCGGCTACAAGGCGGCCGTCGTGTTCGGTCTTTCGTTGTATGGTGCCGGCGCGTTGCTCTTCTGGCCGGCGGCGGCCACGGCGACCTACGAGACGTTCCTGGTCGGCCTGTTCGTGATCGCGGCCGGCCTGGCCTTCCTCGAAACATCGGCCAATCCATGGGTGACCTTGCTGGGCCCCCGTGAATCGGCCGCGTCGCGCCTCAACCTCGCGCAGGCCTTCAATCCCCTGGGCTCGATCACAGGCGTGTTGATAGGCCAGCACTTCATCTTCACCGGCGTGGAGCGAACGCCGGCGGAGCTCGCTGCAATGGACGAGGTGGCGCGGGCCACGTACATGAGGAACGAAGCCGCCGCCGTGCAGATGCCTTATCTCGTGATAGGCCTCGGCGTGATCGCCTGGGCCGTGATCATCGTGGTGACCCGCTTTCCCCGCGCGACAGCCGGAAGCGACGGAAGCGACGCCGCGGAACGCGGCGTCCTCAGCCGGCTGCTGCGCGACGGCCGGTTCATGTCGGCGGTGTTGGCGCAGTTCTTCTATGTCGGCGCGCAGGTTGCCGTTTTTAGCTACATGATCCGTTACGCACAGGCGACGATGCCCGGCACGGCCGACAAGGTCGCCGCCAACTTCATCACCGCGGGCCTGCTGTGCTTCATGGCGGGCCGGTTCGCGGGTGCCGCGATCATGAAATACCTGCGGCCTGCACGCGTGCTGAGTACCTTTGCGCTCGTGAACGTGATACTGGCCGGCGTGGCCGCGTTCGTGCCGGGTCGCGTGGGCATCTACGCGCTGGTGGCATCGAGCTTCTTCATGTCGATCATGTATCCGACCATCTTTGCCCTCGGTGTGGAGGGACGGAGCGATGCCGAGCGCAAACTCGGTGCCTCGTTGCTCGTGATGTCGATCGTCGGCGGCGCCGTGCTGACCGCCGCCATGGGCGCGACCTCGGACCGTATCGGTATTGCCCACGCGATGCTGGTGCCCATGCTGTGCTTCGTGGCGATCTTCCTGTTCGCCTGGCGCCGAGCCAAGGGCGGGGAGCGCGTTGCATGAGCTGGCAGTGCCTGGCGCTGGACCTGCGCGCCGATCCGGCCGCGATCGCGGAATACGAGCGATGGCACCGGAGCGAATTCGTCTGGCCGGAAGTGGTGCGTTCCATCCGCGAGGCGGGCATCCTCGACATGCAGATCTTTCGCACGGGCAATCGCCTGGTGATGCTGATGCGGGTGGCACCGGACTTCGACGCTACGGCCAAGGCCGAAGCCGACGCGGCTAACGAACGCGTGCAGGCATGGGAGGCGCTGATGTCCACCTTCCAGCAGCCCCTGCCGTGGGCAGAGCCCGGACAGAAGTGGGTGCCGATGTCGCGCATTTTCGACCTGGGCAGCTCCCCAGGCTGACGTTGGCCTCGGGCCTCGGGGTTGGGCTATTTTTGCGATTTACGACGACGTGACCGGGTTCGTGCTGGAAGCGATGGAGCGTGAGGAGCGCGCCGGCGCGCGGAGGGATAACGGCCGGGCCGTTCGCGCGCCGGCGCGCTCCTCACAGCAAACGGTCATCCATGCCAGAGGATGTCGGGTGAGACACGCGTGGCATCCAGCGAGTTCGTGAGCGCCATGGTGACGCTCAATTCGCGGCGGATGATCTCGATGGCCTGGGTGACGCCGGCTTCGCCGCCTGCGCCCAGACCGTAAAGGAAGGCCTTGCCGATCAGGCCTGCGCGGGCACCCAAGGCCAGTGCCTTGAGGAGATCCTGGCCGCTCTGTATGCCGCTGTCGAACAGCACCTCGGTACCGCCGGCGACCGCGTCGACGACGGAAGGAAGCACGTCGATGCTCGCAGGTGCCCCGTCGAGCTGGCGCCCGCCGTGGTTGGACACGACGATGGCGTCCACGCCGTGCGCCGCGGCGAGCTTCGCATCCTCCGCATCGAGAATGCCTTTCACGATCAACTTGCCCGGCCACAGCTCCCGGATCCGTGCGAGGTCGTCCCATGTGATCGTGGGATCGAACTGCGCCGCGATCCACTGCGCGAGTGTGGTGAGACTGTCCGCGCCCTTGATGTGGCCGTCCAGATTGCCGAACGAGCGGCTGGGCGCGCGCAACACGTTCCACGCCCAGCGGGGTTTGCTCGCGATGTCGAAGAGGTTTTTCAAGGTGACCTTGGGCGGCACCGTCAAACCGTTCTTGATCTCGCGATGGCGCTGCCCCTGCACCGTGAGGTCGGCGGTGACCATCAGGGCCGAGCAGTCGGCCGCACGTGCACGCTGGATCAGTTCGCGCGTGAAGCCGCGATCCCGCATCACGTACACCTGGAACCAGAACGGCATTTCGGTGGCGGCGCGGACCTGCTCGATCGAACAGATCGACACGGTGCTGAGGCAGAAGGGAATGCCCGCCTTCGCGGCGGCGCGCGCACCATGGATCTCGCCGCTGCCATATTGGAGGCCCGCCATGCCCGTCGGCGCGATGGCGAGGGGCATGCTGATGGGCTGGCCCACCACGGTGGTGGCGAGGGAGCGATGGTCGACGTCGTGCATGACCCGTTGGCGAAAACGCAGTCGTTCGAAGGCGCGCCGGTTCTCGCGCAGGGTGACTTCGTCATAGGAGCCGCGATCGGCGTACTCGAAGAAGGCCCGCGGCACGCGCCGCCGCGCGAGCTCGCGCAGATCGGCGATGTTCGTGACCGGCGTAGCCATGGGAGTCAGCCGCCGCTGGCCATGGCGATGCCCTGCCAGACGATGCCACCCGGATACAGATGGTCGCGGATGGAGGCCGGGTGCATCTGTGCCGAAAATCCGGGTGCGGTCGGCGCCATGTAGCGGCCCTTCACGATGCGTACCGGATCGACGAAGTGTTCGTGCAGATGGTCCACGAACTCGATGGCGCGATCTTCCTTCTTTCCGGTGATCGCCACGAAATCGGCCATGGCCAGGTGCTGCACGAGTTCGCACAGACCCACACCGCCCGCATGCGGAAAGACACGTACGCCGAATTCCGCGGCGAGCAGAAGGATGGCGAGGTTCTCGTTCACGCCGCCCACCCGTGCGGCGTCGATCTGCACCAGGTCTACCGCGCCAGCCTGGAACAGCTGCTTGAAGAGCACCCGATTCTGGCCGTGCTCGCCTGTGGAAATGGGCGTGGGAGCCACGCCACGGCGAATGGCTGCGTGGCCCAGCACGTCGTCGGGGCTGGTGGGTTCTTCCACCCAGGCCAGGCCGACGCTTTCGAGCGGCTTCAGCCACTCGATGGCGCTGCCCACGTCCCAGCGCTGGTTGGCATCCACGGCGATGGCGACGTCCGGTCCCACCGTGGCCCGGGCGAGCCGGCAACGGCGAATGTCGTCCTCGAGGCGCAAACCCACCTTGAGCTTGATCGTGCGGAACCCGTCGTCCACCGCCTGCCGCGCCAGCCGTTGCATCTTCTCGTCGGAGTAGCCGAGCCAGCCCGGCGAGGTCGTGTAGGCCGGGTAGCCTTCGGTTTCCAGTTGCGCGATGCGCGCGCGCTTGTGCGGCTCCGCGGCGCGAAGGATCGCCAGGGCGCGCTCGGGGGTGAGTGCATCGGTGAGGTAGCGAAAGTCGATCTGATCGATGATCTGCTCGGGGGTCATGTCAGCGATGAAACGCCACAGCGGCTTGCCGGCGCGCCGGGCCGCAAGGTCCCACGTCGCATTGATCACTGCGCCGATGGCCATGTGCATCACGCCCTTCTCAGGGCCCAGCCAGCGCAACTGGGAGTCCCCGTTGAGCTCGCGCGCGAAGTCGCCGAGCCGTGCAACCACATCGTCGACGCGGCGACCGATCACCATCGGTTCGAGCGCAGCCAGCGCCGCGGTCTGCACGTCGTTGCCGCGGCCGATGGTGAATACGAGGCCATAGCCCGCCAGCCCGTCCGGACTGTCAGTACGCATGACCACGTAGGCCGCGGAATAATCCGGGTCCGGGTTCATCGCATCGGACCCGTCGTGGTCGATCGAGGTGGGGAAGCGGACGTCGAACGTCTCCAGTGCCGTGATGGTCACCATGCGCGCCGGTCTCCATGCGCCACCACGTCCTGGCGCTGCCTGCCCAGCCCTTCGATGCCCAGCTCGATGACGTCGCCGGGCTTGAGGTAAGTGGGCGGTTTGAGCCCCAGGCCGACACCGGCCGGCGTACCGGTGCTGATGATGTCGCCGGGCATCAGCGTCATGTAGCGGCTGATGTAGCTCACCAGCTGCGCCACGCCGAACACCATCGTGCGCGTATTGCCATTCTGGTAGCGATGGCCGTTCACCTCGAGCCAGAGCGACAGGTTCTGCGGATCGGGCACTTCGTCGCGGGTGACGAGCCACGGACCGATCGGACCGAAGGTGTCGCAGCTCTTGCCCTTCACCCACTGCCCGCCGTGTTCGAGCTGGAAGGCGCGTTCGGAGATGTCGTTGACGACGGCGTAGCCGGCCACGTGCTCCATCGCCTGTTCGACAGGGACGTCGCGGGCTACCTCGCCGATGATCACGCCGAGTTCCACTTCCCAGTCGGTCTTCACCGAATCGCGCGGAATCACCACCGTGTCGTTCGGGCCTCCGATGGCGGTAGTGGCCTTCATGAAAAGCACGGGCTGCTCCGGGACGGGCGCTCCGGTTTCCGCGGCGTGATCGGCGTAGTTCATGCCCACGCAAAGCATCTTGCCGATACCGGCCACCGGTGCACCGTAGCGTGGATTCCCCGGCACGAGCGGGAGGGTGGCGGGATCGATCGCGGCAAGGCGGCGCAGGCCTGCGTTGCCGATGGCGTCGCCGGCGAGGTCGCCGATGACGCCGCTCAGGTCGCGCAGATGGCCGTTGCCATCGACGAAGCCGGGTTTCTCCTGGCCGGGTGCACCGTAGCGGGCGAGCTTCATCGCAGCGTTCCTCAGTTCGACCAGCCGCCGTCCACGACGTGGACGGTGCCGGTGGTAAACGACGATTCGTCGGAGGCCAGGTAGACCGCCAGTGCGGCGATCTCGCGGGGATCGCCCAGGCGGCCCATCGGCTGGCGTTCGGTAAAGCTGCGCCACACGGCGTCTTCGTCGCCACCTAGTGCCCGCACGCGCTCCGCGAGCGAGGGTGTCTTCACCGTGCCCGGACAGATGGCATTGCAGCGCACGCCGCGCGCTACGTAGTCGGCGGCGATGGAACGGGTGAGGCCGATGACCGCGGCCTTCGTGGCCCCGTAGGCGAAGCGGTTCGGCACACCCTTGATGCTGGACGCCACCGAAGACATGTTCACGATGCTGCCGCGACCGCGTTCGAGCATGCCCGGCAGCAGGGCGCGACAGGTGTGGAACATGCTGTCCACGTTGATGGCGAACGAGCGGCGCCAGCTCGCCTCGTCGGTGTCGAGGATGGTGCCGGCGTGCACGTAGCCTGCGCAATTGAAAAGGATGTCGATGGCGCCGGCGTCGGCGGCCAGCGCGACGATCGCCGCCGGGTCGGTCACGTCGAGCATGCGCGTGGTCACCGACGCGTGCTCCGCGCCGAGCGAGGCGAGGCCCGCTGCGTCGATGTCCGTCGCCAGCACCGTCGCGCCCTCGGCAGCGAAGGCAAGCGCGGTCGCACGTCCGATACCCGCCGCGGCCGCGGTAACGAGGGCGTGCTTGCCCGCCAGTCGGCCACTCATGCGGATAAGCCGTTGCGGGTGAGAGAAGGGGATGCGGGCAGGGGCGTCATCACGGGGTCCTCGATGCGGCGTGCGCCGGCACGTGGCCGGCGAGGGAATAAACGGCGAGCGCATTGCCGCCAAGGACGGCGGCTTCCGCGCGAGGCGCCATGCGCTGGACCAGCGCACGCGCACAGTCCTTCCATGCGTCGTAGGTGCCGTGCGTGGTGAGCACGGGCCAGTCGCTGCCCCAGATGAGGCGATCCGACCCGAACGCATCGAACAGGTGGGCCACGTACGGCTCGAGAGCGCACGGGTCGGGCGCCGGGCCCGTCAGCGTGAGCAGGCCGGAGAGCTTGCAGTACACGTCGGGCATCTGCGCGAGCCGCGCGATCGACGTGGCCCATGCGGCGAAGCCACCACCGGCGATATCCGGTTTCGCGGCGTGATCGATGACCGTCTGCAACCCCGGATGCCGCGTCAGTCGATCGGCGAGCGAACGCAGGTGGCGCCCGTCGACCAGCGCGTCGAACACCAGGCCCCGCTCGCGAATGTGTTCGAAGGCGATGTCGAGCGCGGGCGAGGCCAGCCACTGCGTATCCGGTATGTCCTGCACCATCGGGCGGATGCCGCACAGCAGGCCGCCGCCGTCTGCGACGAGCCAGTCGAGACGCGACGCGACGTCGAGCGCCTCCATGTCGACCCAGCCCACGACACCGAGCACGCCGGGATCGTTGCGGGCGATCTCGAAGAGGAACCGGGTCTCCCGCTCGTCCGGCGCGGCCTGCACGAGGATGCAGGGATCGGGGTCGCCGGGCAGGTCGGCGGGCAGGAAGGAGCGGCGCAGGGCGTCCGGTGCACGAGCGAGCCACTCGTACCGCAGCCGCGAAGGGTCCCAGTAATGCCGGTGCGCGTCGACGATCATGGCGTGGGCACCGTCGGATCGATCAGGCCTTCGTCGCGTAGTGCAGCCCATGTGCCCGGTGGCACGGACGCGCTCTGACGGCGCAACGCGGCGTCGACCTCGCTCGTAGAACGCAGTCCGCAGACCACCGCGGAAACTGCGGGATGGGCGAGGGGGAACTGCAGGGCAGCCGCGCCGACGTCGGCACCGGTGCGACGGCATACGTCGTAAAAGCGCTGCGCGCGGGCGAGGATTGCCGCCGATGCCGGTGCGTAGTTGTAGGTGGATCCCGGGCCCGCGTCGGAACCCAGGAGGCCGGAGTTATAGGGACCCGCCACGAGCACCGCGACGCCCGTCGCCGCGGCGCGTTCCATCACGGCCTTGCTCGCATCCTGCTCGAAGAGGGTGTATCGGCCCGCAAGCATGATCGCGTCCAGAGGAAAGCGAGGCATCACTTCGAGGCACACGGCTTCCTCGTTCACGCCAAGGCCGATGGCGCCGACGAGACCCTCCTCGCGCATGCGCGCCATCTCGGGAAGCGCCTCGTCCAACGCCTGGGCCAGAACCTGTGGATGGCGGTCACCATGCGTCAGCGCACCGATGTCGTGGAGGAACAGCAGGTCGACCCGATCCAGATGCAGCCGCCGCAGGCTGGTTTCCAGGCTGCGGCGTATGCCGGCGCGGGTGTAGTCGAAGCGTGCGGCGCGGCCATCGACGGCAAACCCGTCGTCTTGTCCCCGGTGGCCCGCTGCGTCTTCAATCAACCGCCCGACCTTCGTCGAGATCGTGAAGCTCGTGCGCGGCATGCCGGACAGCACGTTGCCGATGCGCGACTCGCTCAGGCCGAAGCCGTAGTAGGGCGCCGTGTCGAAGTGACGAATGCCGCCTTCCCAGGCATGCCGGATGGCAAGCAGCGCCTCGGCCTCGTCCACCTCGCTGTACAGGTTGCCCACGGGCGCGCCGCCGAATGCCAGCGGCGACAAGGGCGCGTCATGCGGTGTAGCTGGCTGGCCGGCTTTCGGCAACGACATCGAAGCTCCCCGGTGCGCGCCGCACATCGCGTGCGGCGCCGAGCAGATATGGATATTACGTTTATATTTGAACTTGTCTAGCGTCGGGAGGCATCCACCGAAATTCCCCGGGCCCATAGCGATTTTGCGTGTTGCGTCGCCGCTTGAACCGCGCAAAACATATCTGAATACTCAGTTCGCCAGTGAACGCATGCCGGAAACGCGCATACGGGCGAGTGGGGCGTCGAGGGGTCGACCTTCCTCCGATCACGGGCGCGGAACGCCAACGTTCCCGCGCTGCCGCCAACGGCGCGGATCCATACACATCACACGTGTGCGCCGTGCCACCGGGACAGGCGCATGCATCCGGGCAGAGGTTTGGGGAGACCATCCATGAAGATCAGCAGGACTTTGCTGTGTGCGAGCATCGTGTACGCGCTCGCCACGGTGGCACAGGCGCAGGACGCGGCACCCGCCCAGGCGGACAAACCGAAGACGGCGCAGGAAAGGGCCGCCGAGAAGCAGGTCCAGCAGCTCCAGGAGGTCACCGTTACCGGCTACCGCGGAAGCCTCGAGAAGGCCATCGACGTCAAACGCAACGCCAACGCGGTGGTGGACGCCATCAGCGCCACCGATATCGGCAAGTTTCCGGATACCAACGCCGCGGAGTCGCTGTCGCACCTCCCCGGCATCACGGTGGACCGCCAGTTCGGCGAGGGCGAGAAGATCAGCGTCAATGGCACCGACGCCGCGCTCAATCGTGTGCTCCTCAACGGGCAGACTATCGCCTCCGGCGACTGGGGCGGCAATCCCACCGACACCAGCGGCCGCACGTTCAACTACTCCCTGCTGTCGCCCGAGATCATCGGCCTCATGGAGGTCTACAAGTCGCCCGAAGCCCGTATCGACGAGGGCAGCATCGGCGGCACGGTCATCATCCACACACGCAAGCCGCTGGACCTGCCGGCGAATACGCTGCGCGGCTCGCTCGGATACAACTACAATGATCGCTCCAAGGACGGCAATCCGCGTGGATCGGCTCTGTGGAGTTGGAAGAACGCGGACAGCACGTTCGGCTTCCTGACCAGCGTCACGCACGACAAGGAAAACCTGTCGCGCGCGGGCATCGAGTTCTTCGGCTACACCACGGGGGCCAACATTACCGGCAACCCGAATGTCACGGGTGATCCGAACTACGCCAATGCGAAGATCCCCGTCGGCATCAACAGTGCGTACTTCCAGCAGGAACGCGAGCGCAACGGCATCCAGTCCGCGTTGCAGTGGCGCCCCGACGAAAAGAACGAATTCAACCTGACGGGCCTGTACGTCAAGGGCAAGTACAACAACTTCAGCGAGTCGCGCTACGTCTGCCCGGGTTGCGGCGACCTCAACAAGCTGACGGACATCAACGTCAACAACGGCTACATCACCTCGGGCACCGTCTCGTCCACCACGGGCAACGGCCAGCCCTACGCCGAACTGGACGCGAACTACCGCAAGACGGAGGTCTCCACCAAGAGCATCAACCTTCGCCACGACTTCAACGGCGATGCCTGGGTGTTCACCAGCCAGGTGGGCTATACCTCCGCCAGCGGCGGCAAGGACCCGGAATACCTGATGAAGTACCTGCTGCAGAACGGCGGGTACGACTTCGGCTACGACGGCCGCAATACCAGCGTGAATTACCAGAACGGTTCGGCCGCCAACTGGGGCCTGCCGGGTTCGCCGGCGAACTCGCCGCCGGGCGATACCTCGCTGCCGGGCCAGAACCAGGCGGGCGGCATCTACTACGAAACCACGAAGGACCGCGAGCGCTACGCGCAGTTCGACGCCACGCGCGACCTGGAGTGGGGCCCCATCAACCAGATCCAGATGGGCGTGAAGTACACCAATCACTTCAATGGCACCAACTCGCGCGGCAATCGCATCAACACCACCGATCCGGTCTCGCTGCTCGACTTCGACCCGGGCAGCACGCCTGGCGGCCTGTTCGACGGCCTGCATGCCAGCGGCGATCTCACCGACTGGCCCACGGCAAGCAAGGGCGCGGTGGTGTCGTACCTCAACGGTCAGCCCCAGGGACCGTACACGATCAACTATCCGGCGATGTTCGGCGTGGCGGAAGTCACCAAGGACGCCTATCTCCAGGTGAACTATCAGGGCGGCCCGTGGCGCGGCAACGTGGGCGTGCGCTATGTCGACACGAAAGACACCTCCACCTATTACGTGAACAGCGACGGCGGCACCTATAACCGCGTGTCGGGCAGCACGCACTATTACAAGCCTCTGCCATCCTTCAACCTCGCCTACGACATCGACGAGGACAAGGTGGCGCGCCTGTCGGTGGCCAAGGTGATCGCCCGCCCGCGCTACGGCGACCTCGCCGGCGCCACCTCGCTAAGCGGCGCCAGCACGGGCAACTTCACTGCCAGCGCCGGCAATCCCAACCTGAAGCCGTACCAGTCGACAAACTTCGACGTGTCGGCGGAGTGGTATTTTGCCCCGGCCAGCCTGCTCTCCGTCGAGGGCTTCGTGCGCAAGATCGACAGCTACATCGTCACGACCACGACCGAGCGGACGATCACCGACCCGACCACGGGCCAGACCAACCTTTACTCGGTGACGTCGCCGGTGAACGCGTCCAACGCCAAGGTGTCCGGCCTGTCGCTGATCTACCAGCAGGATCTCGGCTACGGCTTCGGCATCCAGACGAACTACACGTACAGCAAGGCGACCACGCAGACGAATGCCGCGGGCGACAAGCTCAACCTGCCGTACCTGTCCAAGAACACGATCAACATCATCCCGTACTACGAGCACGGCCCATGGTCGGCGCGCATCAACTACAGCCGGCGCTCGCCGTACTTCACCCAGGTGGGGCGCCTGAACTCGAACGTCTTTTCCGATGCCTACAAGGAGCTGGACCTGAGTGCGTCGTACCAGATCAACGCGTGGGCCGGGATCACCCTGAGCGCGACGAACCTGCTGGACTCCACGTACTACCAGTACGCGGACATCAAGTACGCTCCGATCGGCGAGTACAAGAGCGGCCGCACTTACTCCGTCACCATGAACTTCAAGCTTTGAGCGTGAGCCGGTGGCGTTCCATCCCCCGGTGAACGCCACCGGTCTTTTTTGCCGAAAGGAGCGATCCGATGTTGCGACGACGAGTAGCTTGCCTTTCGACGGCGGCGCTGTTGGCCGCCGGCGTTCACGCGGGTCAGGCGACGGCTCCCACCGCCGGCCTGTCGCCGCAGGCGCAGGACGCCGCGTGGCAAGCAGCCGCCGCCAAATTCGCGCCTCAGCGCAAGGCCATTCTCGAGCACGTGCGCAAGAACGTGTCCAGCGGGCCGTTCCGACCCGACTGGGCCTCGCTGAAGGGGTATACGTCGCCCGCGTGGTATGACGACGCCAAGTTCGGCATCTTCATCCACTGGGGCGTCTATTCGGTGCCCGCGTTCGGTAGCGAATGGTACTCGCGAAACATGTACCAGAAGGGCACGAAGGAGTTCGCCCACCACGTGGCCACGTACGGTCCGCAGTCGCGCTTCGGCTACAAGGACTTCGTGCCGATGTTCAAGGCGGAGCACTTCGATGCCGATGCCTGGGCGTCGCTGTTCCGCGAGGCGGGGGCGAGATATGTGGTGCCGGTTGCCGAACACCATGACGGCTTCGCCATGTACGACTCCCGGTTATCGGACTGGACGGCGGTGAAGAAGGGTCCGAAGCGCGACGTCATCGGTTTGCTGGCCAAGGCCGTGCGAGCGCAGGGCATGCATTTCGGCGTGTCGTCGCATCGTGCGGAGCACGACTGGTTCTTCGACGGCGGCCGGCATGTCGACTCCGACGTGAACGATCCGGCGAACGCCGAGCTGTACGGGCCGGCCGTGGATCATCTCAGCAAGCACGACGAGAACCTGGCCGACGACTGGACCTATGTATCGCAGGCCTGGCTGGACGACTGGCTGGCCCGGACCGCCGAACTGATCGACGATTACCATCCGGACCTGATCTATTTCGACTGGTGGATCGGCCACCCCACGTTCCGGAACACCTTGCCCACGCTGCTTTCGTATTACTACAACGACGGTACGAAGCGCGACGGCGTGGTGGTGAACTACAAGCTGGGCGACTTTCCCGAAGGCGCGGGCACGCTGGATATCGAGCGCGGACAGCTCACCGGCATCCACGCCACCCATTGGCAGACCGACACCTCCATCAGCAACGATTCCTGGGGCTACGTCGAGCACGATACGTACAAGTCGCCCACCTTCATCATCCACCTCCTGGCCGATGTGGTCAGCAAGAACGGCAACCTCATGCTCAACATCGGGCCGCGCGCCGACGGAACCATTCCGCAGGGCGCGCAGGACACGTTGCGCAGCATCGGTCGCTGGCTGAAGGTCAACGGCGAGGCCATCTACGGTAGCAAGCCGTGGCGCCTGTACGGGGAGGGGCCCACCGAAGTGGTCGGTGGCACATTCCAGGACACCAAGACCAAGCCGTATACCGCCCAGGATTTCCGATTCACCACCGGCAACGGCAACCTTTACGCGATCGAGCTCGGCTGGCCGGCGAACGGCATGGCCACGGTGCGCTCGATCAGGCCCGACGAGAAGGTGACACGCGTGCAGCTGCTCGCCGACGGCAGCACCGTGCCGTTTACCCAGGACGCCGGTGGCCTGCACCTGCGGCTTCCTCCCCATGCCGTCGGCAGCGATGCGTACGTGTTCCGCATCGCCCTGGCGACGGAGAACCCCACCAAGGCCACCCGATGAAACGACGGATACTCCCGCTGCTCGCCTGCCTTCTGTGCTTGCCCTTCGGCGCTTTCGCGAAGGCACCCGTCGCGCTCTTCTACATGATGGAGTCGCAGAAATCGATCGCCTCGTTCGAGGCACACGTCGACAAGATCGACCTGCTGGTGCCCACCTGGTACGGCGTGGACGCGAACGGGCTGGTCTCGGGCGGCCCCGACGATTACGTGCTGAAGATCGCGAAGGCGCACAAGCTGCCCGTCATGCCGATCATCTCGGCCGGGGGCGATCGGGACAAGTTTCATGCACTGCTGGGCAACGAGACTGCCAAGAAGGCCATGATCGACGCCCTGGTTTCCGAGGCGAAGCTGCACGGCTACAGCGGATTCCAGTTCGACTTCGAGAATATCGACTGGACGGATCGCGACAGGCTCACGCTGTTGACGAAGCAGACTTATGAGGCGCTGCATAAGCATGGCCTGCAACTGTCGATGGCGGTGGTGCCGAATGCGCCGGGGCACGCGGGCCACGGCGCCTTCAGCAAGTGGATGTGGGAATACTGGCGAGGTGCTTACGACCTGAAGGAGCTGGCGAAGGTCCTGGACATCGTCTGTCTGATGACCTACGACCAGCACACCCGCTGGACCACGCCGGGCCCCGTCGCGGGTATGCCCTGGGTGATGGAACACCTGGAGTACGCCCTGAAGGTGGTGCCGAAGGAGAAGCTGTCGCTCGGCATCGGTCTCTACGGTTACCACTGGTACGCAGGCAATCCGGTCGGCGCCGACGGCAAGGAAAACTCGAACATTTCCGCGAGCTACATCGATGCCGACGAATCGTTCCCATTGGCAAAGCGCTTCAACGTGACGATGCAATGGGATCCGGTGGAGCACGAATCCTGGTTCTACTTCTACCGCGACCAGATGCGCGAGTGGGTGTTCCTGCCGGACGCCCGTGCCTTCCGCGACCGTTACGATGTAACGAAACAGTACGGCCTCCAGGGCTTCTGCGCCTGGGTGCTGGGTGCGGAAGACCCGAAGATCTGGGACGAGTTACCCAACGCTTCGCGCGAGTGACCTGACGATGGTTTGACACGGGGCGGCGCGCTCACGACAATGCCGCCGCCCCGACGAGCCTGCCATGGATAGGCAATCGACTTCCTCGTCTGTCATGCACCGCCGTGCTGTGCCGAGGGAGTTCCCGCATGCGTTACCTCCGGCCCGTCGCCCTCGCCGCGATGCTGCTCCTCATCCAGTCGCCGGCACTCGCTTCCGGCGGCAGCTATCTCGTGGACGATGCCTCGGTCGTCGGCGCCGGCCAATGCCAGACCGAATCATGGTTGCGCGCATGGTCGCGGGGCTCCGATGGCGTCTGGACCGTTCCTGCGTGCGGGGTGGGGCCGGTGGAGCTGGCACTCTCGCTCGGTCGGCAGCAGGGTCTGCCCGGCCTGAATGCCTCGCCCGCGCTGAAGTGGCAACTGCGCAATGGCGACAACAGTGGCATCGGGGTGGCGGTGGCGGCGAATGTCACCTATCAGAACGGTCGCCGGGTCGCATCGCAGGCGTATGCCTCGACCTCGTTTGGTCTGGACGACGCGCGCCACCTGATGGTGAACCTCAATCTCGGCGTGGACCAGAAGCGTGGAAGCAGTGGCCATCCCCTGGAAGGCGTGGGCGCCGAATATGCGTTCGACGACCGTTGGTCGCTGCTGGCCGAGCGGCTGTGGAGCCACGATGGGGTGAGCGACCAGGCCGGCATCCGGTTAACGTTGGGGAACGCCAGTTTCGACCTCGTGGCGGGCCGTGAACGGGCGACAGACCGCTCGCATTGGTTCAACCTCGGATGGAACGTCGCCTTCTGACGGATCAGGCGCCCACGTCGAACAGCTTGAACTCCCGAATGCGTGCCGTTCCGACCGACGACAGGATGTTCAAGCGCACCTTCCGCGCGGTCACCGGTGCAAAGCGGTCGATCTTCATGTGCCCGATCGCCTGAGCCTGCGCCACCGTCTTCCATTCTCGGCCGTCCCACACCTGCACGGCATAGGCGCGCACGTTCTGACCGTCGTCCAGCCGTTCCATGCTCATGGCATGGTCGAACGTCACTTCGCGGCCCAGGTCGACCTCGAGGGTGGCGTGGGCCGAGCCGGCGGGCGCGGACCAGAAGGTGCTGCCGTCGTTGTCGAGTGCCGCGGCGACGTTGTCGTCCGCGGCGGCGTGTTTAGCGGCAAGGTTTGCCGCGTCGCCATAGCGCGCCCTCAGTGCCTTGCCGAACTCGGCCAGCCGCTTCACGTCCGCCTCGGGCAAGAGGCCGTGACGGTCGGGCGCGATACCGAGCATCAGCTGGCCTCCTTTCCCGACGCTGCTTTCCCAGTTGTCCATCAACTCGTCCACGCTCTTCAGTGCCGCGGCGAAGTCCGGTTTCGAGCTGTAGAACCAGTGCAGCTTGTGCAGCGGCGTGTCCACCTCCAGCGGGCGCCAGCGGAGCTGGCCGTGGCGGTCGATCACGTTCCAGTTCTCGCCTTGCACCACACCTTGCTCGTTGCCCACCCAGCGGATGTCGCCGTAATCGAACAGGGCCACGTCGGCGAAGACCATGGTGTTGGGCTGATAGGTGCGCAACGTCTCGACGTATTTCGCGAAGTCGTACACGTGCCCCGCGCTGCCGGCACCGTCCAGCCACCACTCGGTGAGGGGACCGTAGTTCTGCACCAGTTCTTCCATCTCGGACAGGTAGTACTTGTCGTAGGCGGCGGAATCCTTGTAGCGCGGATCGTGACGGTCCCAGGGCGACAGGTATACGCCGAAACCCAGGCCGTTTTTTTGTGCCGCGTCGGAAGCCATGCGCACGAGGTCGCCCTTGCCGCCTTTCCAGGGGCTGGCTTTCACCGAGTAGTCGGTCTGTCCGGTGGGCCACAGTGCGAAACCATCGTGATGCTTCGCCACCAACACCATGTACTGCACGCCCGCCGCCTTCACCGCGCGCGCCCACTGGTCCGGATCGACCTTGTCGGGATTGAACACCGACGGCGGTGCGGTGCCGTCGCCCCATTCGCGATCGAGGAACGTGTTCGTGCCGAAGTGGACGATTACGCCGAATTCGAGGTCCTGCCACGCCACCTGCTGGGGCGAAGGCTTCACGTCGGCGAACGATTCGGCCTGGCCCGACATGGGTAATGCCGCGAGCAGCGCGAAGGCCAGGATGGTGTGCAGGCGGAAGGCGGATCGGGGCATCGGGAAGAATCCTGAGTAGGGAAGGGGTCAGGGCGATGCCGCGGCATCGGACCACAGGCGCCGGTCGAGGCCACGCAGTGTGGGCGAGGTACGTGTCTGGAGATCGAACACCACGACGGTGTTCTCGCCACGGCGGAACCACGGGGCAGGTGCATACAGATCGTGCTGCGGTCCGATCGACCAGATGCGCCCGAGGTTGGCGTCATTGAGCCACACCGCGCCCTTGCCGAAGGCGCGAACGTCGAGGAAGGTATCCGTCGGAACGTCGACGTGGACGGTGCCGCGGTGGAAGGCCGGTCCCTCGACCGCCGCGGTGGTCCAGCCGTGGAGCGATGCCGTCGATGCCATGGGCAATGGAAAGACCTGCCAGCCATGGAGGGTCGTGTCGCCGAGCAGCACCGGATCGACGATGCCCGCGCGGCCATCGTCCATGTGCGGCCCGTAATTCACTCGTCCCGTGTTCTCCACCAGTACGTCGAGCGTGTGGTCGCCGAGCTCGATGTCGATCTGGGTGGAGACCTGCTTGAGCCGCCGCTCGACCGTGCCGCTGGCCTTGCGATCGACGTATACCGTGGCGTAATCGCGCACGTCGCCCAGGTAGAGCATGCCGTGAAACGGTCCATGCACGCGGGTGCGATAGAGAATGTATCCATAGGCCTGCCCATACGCTTCCATGGGCTTGGGCTGGTCCGAGGCTTGCGGCCGGGGCAGGTTGTCCCAAAGAGACGCCGACTCTTCCAGCGTGAATGCGGGCAGCGTGCCGACGGGCGGCGAAGCGGGAACCGCGGGCGGCGTGCGCCCGGTGGCCTTCGCGATCGTATCGCGGAACAGCGCGTACTTCGCCGTGGGTCGACCTGCTTCGTCGAGCGCCGCGTCGTAATCGTAGCTGGTGGTCTGCGGCGCGTAGTGGTCGGAAGGATTGCCCTGGAAGTTCGCGCCGTTCATGAAGCCGAAGCTCGTGCCGCCATGGACGAGGTACACGTTCACGGAATAGCCCTGTTTCAACATCCAGCCGATTTCCTCGGCTTCGCGCTTCGCGTCCGTCTTTGCGTGCTTGCCGCCCCACTGGTCGAACCAGCCCGCCCAATATTCGCCCGCCATGCGCGGCGTGCCCGGACGGAAACGGTCGAGCAAGTCGAAACTTTTCTTCGCCTCGCCGGGAGCGAAATCGATGACTGCCGTCACGCCGGGCAGGGTGCCGTTGGCGAGCAGGTCCGGCCCGTCGTAGGTCAGCAGCAGGTCGTCGGCCAGGCCGGCGTGCTGCAACTGCGAGCGAATGGATTCCAGGTACGCCTTGTCGTTGTCGTACGAGCCGTACTCGTTCTCGAGTTCGGTGGCGACGATCGGGCCGCCGTGGCTTGCCATCAACGGGCCGAGTTCTTTTCCGAGACGTTGCAGATAACGGTCGGACGCCGCGAGGAAACGCGGGTCGCGCGAACGCACGCGCATGCCCGGCACGGCAAACAACCAAGCGGGGTATCCGCCGGCGTCCCATTCGCCGCATATGTACGGCCCGGGACGCAGGATTACGTTGAGGCCTTCCGCCTGCGCCGCCCTGACGAAGGCAGCCACGTCGTTGTTCCCGCCGAAGTCGAACGTTCCAGGTTCCGGCTCGATCAGGTTCCAGAACACATAGGTGGTGATGGTGTTCAGGCCCATCGCCCGTGCCTTGCGCAGGCGATCCGGCCAGTACGCTCGCGGCACGCGCTGGAAATGCATGTCACCCGAGATGATCTGGTACGGCTTCCCTTCGCGGACGAAATGCGCACCCGATACCGTCACCGGGGAATTGGCCAACACCTTGGGGCACGCTCCGAGCGCGCCGATGGTGAGGGCGACGAGGGCGAGAGTGGAGCGTTTCACTTGCTTTCCGGACACGGCGCTCATCTCGGCAGATCCTTGGCGCCGCGGATCGCGAAGCCGATCTTCTGCCCGGGCGCGTCGCCGGGTTGACCGCCTCCGATGAAGAGTTGGTAGTCACCGGCAATCACCGCTCGCTTGCCGGCGGCGTCCACCGAGCTCAGCCGGCGGGCGTCGAGGGGAAAGGTCACTGTGCGTGATTCGCCCGGCGCGAGATGGATACGTTGGAGGCCCACGAGGCTGCGCACCGGCGCCAGCGTGTCCGTGGCTGGATAGCCCAGATACGCCTGGATCACCTCGTCGCCGGCGCGGTCACCGCTGTTGCGCACGGTGATGCTCGCCGTGAGCGTCTGCCCGGCATCGAGCGTGGCGGCGGATACCTGCGCGCCGTTATAGACGAAGCGTGTGAAGCTCAGGCCGTGGCCAAACGGGTAAAGCGGCGCGCCCTTGAAGTACCGATACGTGCGTCCCTTCATCTGGTAACTGATGAAGGGCGGCAGGTCGCGCACCGAACGATAGAAAGTGACCGGGAGGCGGCCGGCGGGGTTGTAATCGCCGGACAACAGCTGCGCGATGGCGGTGCCACCAGATTCGCCGGGATACCACGCCGCGACGATGGCTGACGCATGTGCCTGCGCCCAGTTCAGTGCCACGGCGCTGCCGGACATCAGTACGACGACGAGCGGCTTGCCCACCGCGGCGGCGCGCTCGAGCATCGCCTGCTGCGCGGCGGGAAGGCCGATGTCGGTACGGTCGCCCCCATCGAAGCCGGGAACGTCGACGTGCAATTCCTCGCCCTCGACATCGGGTGACAACCCCACGAACGCCACCGTGACATCCGCGGACGCCACGGCACGCTCCACTTCGGTCAGTTGCGCGGCTGCCGGTGGCAACCACTCGAGGCGAACGCCCTGGTCTTCACCGTTGTGCACGTATTCCAGGCGCACGTCGTGCGGGCGCGTGTCGTCGAAGCGGATGGTGGCCTTCGTTGAGCTGTCGTCCCCGGTGTCGTCGATGACCGGCTTGCCGTCGACGAACAGGCGAACCGGATCATGGCCGCTGCAATCGAAGCAGCGCTCCACGTGCACCGCAAGCGTGTATTCACCGGGCCCCGGCGGCACGAGCGCGCCGGTCCAGCGTACGGCGTAGCGGCCCTTCGGCAGGTCGGCCGGGACGACGTGATCCCAGTCGAAGTCCACGGTGCGATCGGTCCGCGTGTTGCGCGGCTTGCCATCGAAGCGGGTGCCGGCGAAGTACTGACCGACGAGCCCTGGGGCGGCATCCGTGGCGCCGCTGGTGCGCAAGGCCGTTTCGGGAATGGGCACCGGTACGCCGGCCGCGACTGGCGAGCCCTGCGCATAGCTGACGCGCCCGGCACCGAACCGTTCGCGCAGGCCCGACAGGGGCGTGACCGGGTGGCGTGGCGTGGCGTGGTAGTTCGCCTCCAGCGTCTCCACCGTATCGGCATTCGGTCCGATGACGGCGATGCGCGGCGTGCCGCGCAGGGGCAGGGTCTCACCATCGTTCTTCAGCAGCACCATCGATTCCAGCGCGGCGCGTAGCGAGAGAGCCTCGTGTGCCTTCACGTCGACAACCTCCGGCCGAACGGACGGAGCACCCAATTCACCGATTCGATAGCGCGCGGCGAACAGGCGGACGAGCGAGGTATCGAGCACGGACTCCGCCACATCGCCGCGACGCACGGCCTCGACGAGGTCCGCATAGGCGAAGCCGCAGTCCAGGTCCGTGCCCGCGCGGATCGCGGCTGCCGACGAACCGGCGTTGTCCAGGCGGTAATAGTGGAACTTCGTCATGTCGTCCACGGCGTCGCAATCGGACACGACGTAGCCGGTGAAACCCCAGCTCTTGCGCAGGATGTCGCCGAGCAGGCCGGCGTCGGCGCATACCGGCGTGCCGTGCAGCGCGTTGTAGGCGCACATCACCGAACCTGCCCGGCCTTCGGTCACCGCCGTGCGGAAGGCGGGCAGGTAGGTGGCTTCGAGGTCGTGCGGCGACACGTCGATGTCGAACCCGTGCCGGCCAGCTTCGGGGCCGCTGTGCACCGCGAAATGTTTCGGTGTGGCGATGGCCCTGGGATGCGCGGGATCGGGGCCCTGGATTCCCTGGACGAAACCGACGGCGAGGCGGCCTGTGAGGTAGGGATCCTCGCCATAGGTTTCCTGGCCGCGGCCCCAGCGCGGATCGCGAAAGATGTTGACGTTCGGCGACCAGATGGTCAGGCCTTCGTAACGGCCGTGGTCGCGCCCCGCGCCGATGGCGTCGAAGCGTGCGCGCGCCTCGGTCGACACCACATTGCCCACCTGGCGCAGCAGCTCTGGATTCCATGTGGCGGCAAGACCGATGGCCTGCGGGAACACCGTGGCGTAGCCTGCTCTTGCGGCACCGTGCAGGCCCTCGTTCCACCATTCGTAGGCGGGAACGCCCAATCGTGGCAACGCCGGCGCTGCGCTTTGCAACTGCGCCACCTTCTCTTCGAGCGTCATGTGCGACACCAGTTCGGCCGCCTTTTGCTCGGCTGTGGCCGGAGGCGCCGCGCGGGCGGTCCCGCCGAGTGCGATGGCGAGGGAAAGCAGGAGGTAGCGATACGTCATGGTTGCGCCGTCGTGGCCGGGTCGAGAAGCTGCACTTTACCCAGACCGTAGAGCGGGCCGTCGATCGGTGCCGTTACCCGCAGGCAGAGATCGTGCTCGCCGCTGGAAGCCGATAGCGCGCCGTCGAGCGAGAAGCGTTCGCCCAGCGCGCTGCCCGGAGGAAGCGGCAGGCTCGCGAGCAGGGCGCCCGCGCACGTGTCTTGGTGGATTTCCAGTTCGCCATGCGCGGTTCTCGCGGGATACGAGACCACCTTGGACTGATCGTGAGCCAGGCCGTAGTTGCGCGCCAGCCGTGCCATGTCGATGTGGATGCGTGCGATGCCGTCGAGTGGGGCTTTCGGATACAACCAGCAGGAATGGAAGAGGTCCACGTCGTACACCGCGGTGTCCATCGCGCCGAGGTCGGGAAGCAAGGGCATGCGCAACCCCAGCCCGCCGTCGGGACACTTGCTGAACTCACCGTTGCGGCGTGTGAGCAGGCTGGCCCGGTCCAGCGTGCGCGAGCGGACGGCGGCCAGCGCCGTACCGTCCGGCGCGACGGCGGTGGCGCGTACCGTCGTGGGAAGGCTCACTTCGAACGGGCCCGCATACGCCGGCGAATTCGCACCGGGCGTGCTGCCATCGGTGGTGTACCGCAGCGTGCCGAAGCCCGTCTGGTTGTCGATGCGTATCGTGGCTTTGCCCGCGGCTAGTATGGATGCCACGGACGCATCGGCGTGGATCGCGGGCGCGAAGGCGGTGTCCGATGCTGTTATCCCAAGGCTGGCGTAGCGGCGAAGCTGTGCCGGCAGGCGCTGGAGGAAGCCGTCCCATGCGCGCGACGCTTTCGGCGACCATGCGATTTCCGACATGGCGTCCAGGCGCGGGAACAGGGCGTGTTGCACGTGCCCGGCGGAGGGAATGAACTCCGTCCATAGCGTGGCTTCGGTACCGAGCACGTGCGTGGCCTGTTCCGGGGTGAGCGACGCGTCGACGGGCTCGAAGCCGTAGACGCGCTTCAGGTCGAGAACCGACAGCCGTCCGTTCGGTTCGTCGGCACGGTCGCTTTGCAGGTTGTCGAAATACATCCAGCCGGCGGGTGCGAGTACGACGTCGTGATCCTTCTTCGCCGCATCGATCGCCCCTTGCACGCCACGCCAGGACATGACGGAGGCCGTGCGCGGGATGCCGCCTTCGAGTATCTCGTCCCAGCCGATGAGCCGGCGACCGTGCTTGCCCAGGTATTCGCCGAGCCTGTCCATGAACCAGCTTTGCAACGCATCTTCGTTGGGGAGGTCGAGCGCTTTCATCCTTGCCTGCACGGCGGGCGAGTTCTTCCACTGGTCCTTGACAGCTTCGTCGCCGCCGAGATGGATGTAGGTCGACGGGAACAAGGCCATGACTTCGTCGAGCACGTTCTCGATGAAGGCAATGCTCTTGTCGTCCACGTTGTACAGGTAAGGATTCACTCCCCAGTCCACCGAGACAGCCGGGTGCTGAGAAGTGACGCCGACAATCTCGGGATAAGACGCCACGGCGGCCTGGGCGTGCCCGGGCATGTCGAGCTCGGGCACCACGGTGATGTGTCGCGCGGCTGCATAGGCCACGACGTCGCGGATCTGGGCCTGTGTGTAGAAGCCGCCATAGCGCTGCGGTTCGCCGTGCGTGCCGGCGCCGGGTGGCGTCCGCCAGCCGCCCACGCTCGTGAGCTTCGGGTACCGCTTGATCTCGATGCGCCAGCCCTGATCGTCGCTGAGATGCCAGTGGAAGACGTTGAGCTTGTGCTCGGCCATGGCGTCCAGCACCTGTTTCACTTCGGCCACGTCGTGGAAATGCCGCGCCACGTCCAGCATCAGACCGCGCCAGGCGAAGCGCGGCCAATCGCGGACGGCCACGGCAGGAATGCGCGTGCCGCCGTGTCCGCCGTCCGCCGTCGCCAGTTGCCACAACGTCACTGCGCCGTAGAAGAGGCCGGCACCGCTGCGGGCAGAGACGTGCACGCCTTGGGGTGCGACGTCGAGCGTGTAGCCTTCCGGCTTGTCGACCGGATCGTCTGGGTCCGTCCGCAGCATGATGGCGCCCTGGGCGGGCGCGCCGGTAGACGACACCGCGAGCGACAGGCCGCGGCTTCGACGAATTTCGGCCGCAAGGTATGCCGCGGCAGCCTTCGCCGCGGTGTCGCCAGGTGCATACTCGATGACGGTATGCGCGTCGATGACAAGGGAACCCGAAGCCGGCCTGCTTTCCGCCGGCAGCGGAATCAACGGCAGCGTGGCTTCCGCATGCAGGGCGGAAGCCCCCAGGAAACACGACACGCCTTGCAGGAGGAGCCCGGCAAGCACAAAACGCTTCATCGAAACTCCCTTCACTGGAACGTATACCGCAACACCATGCTCGTCGTGCGCGGGAGCTGCCAGGTGGCGGCGTGATAATTCACGCTCTGCGTCGTGGCGCCGTCGATGAGCGAGCCCGTATCGTAAACCTGGTTGATGTCGATCGTGCCCTGGCGGTTGGTGACGTTCTGCATCCTGAGTTGCAGGCTGAGGTCGTTGGCCGCGTTGATCGACCAGTGGTACGTGGCGGACAGGTCGAGTTGCCAGAAGAACGGCAACCGACGGTCGGAGCCCTGCCGGTCGACCACACCATCGCAATAGTGCGTGGCTGCGCCCAGCGAATAGGCCGGATCGGCCGCATCGGGCACCGTGCCGAGACAACTCGTGGGTGCACCGCTGTGTGCGGTGAATACCCCTCCGAGAGACAGCCCGTTGACGAAGTCGTACGTGCCGGTGGCGGTGAAGCTGTGGCGGATGTCACCGGCAAGATTGCCATTACTGCCCACCATGACGGCCGGATAGTTGAAGGCCGTGGTCTGGCCGATCCATCCGGCATTGCGCCGTTCTTCGTCGATCAGGCCGTTCGTGTTTCCATACTCCCGGGCGTACGTATAGCTGAGATTGAGGAAGTACGGCTCAGCGGGCGACGATGCATGCGTCAGGCCCAGCTTGAGGTTGTAGTACTTGTGCTTTGGCCGCGGGATGCCGATGGCGGCCCCTGGGATGGACAGGGCCTCCACATCGCCGTCGCCGTCATAGTCGCGCTTCAGTGTGAACTTCTCGCCCGGATTAACCAGCCAGCAGGTGGTGTCGTTCTGCTCGTAGTCCGGATAGCCGTGCGACTGTGCATACGCCTCTACGCCGCCGCCGTAGCAGGTGTCTTCCACCACGCGGCGAAGATCCGTCCAGCCCAGTTGCACCAGGCCGGACCACTCGGGTGTCAGCTGCTTCTGCGCATAGAGCTGAGCTTCGTACTGATAAGGGGCCTTGACGTTCGTGGCCGCGATCTGCGCCGGCGTGGGGACCCCCTGGTTGTAGTAGTACGTGCTGCCGATCTGGCTGAGCCCGGTAGGCGCCTGGGTGTTCGGATCGATGCCGGTGTAGGTGTAGTAGTTCGTATAAGTGGTTCGCGGTTCGGCCACGCCGAAGCTGAAGGAGGAGGGCAGGGGGATCGAGTACTTGCCGAGACTTCCGCCGATCTTCAGCGTGCTGTCGCCATTCACGTCCCAGGAAAAACCCAGGCGTGGCGACGTGGTCGGCAGGCGCATGAACTGGTTGCCCACGCCGTCCTTGTAGATGTAGTTGTCCCAGCGCAGCGCACCATAGAGCAGCATGCGATCGGTGGCCTGCCAGTAGTCCTCCACATAGGCGCCCTTGTTGATCGTCTGGAACGACCCGCCTTCGAGATCCACGTACTGGCTTACATAGTGGCCTTCCGCCGGCGACAGCGAGCCGTTGAGCAGCGCGACGTTGGCCTGGTTGTAGTAGGTGAACCAGCCGGCGGGCACCGAGTTCGTCGTGCTGGCAAGCGAGTGCTTGTAGTACTCGCCGCCGAACACGAGCTTGTGGTCGCCGAGCTGCCAGGTGAGGTCGCCCTTCCAGCTCCGGCGCCAGTAGTCGGACGGCGAGTACACATAGGCCGCGTTGTTGCGCCCGATGTTGGTCTGCACCTGCGTGGCGGTGTCGTAGGACGTGACATAGGGGAAGGCGGTGTCCTGTTCCCCCGAACTCGGCGAATACACAATGGAGCCCAGATAGCCGCCCATCAGGCGCAAGGCCAGGTCGTCGTTGATCTGCCAATGGTAGTTGCCGATGAGGAAGCGGCTGTCGGTACGTGTCTGGCTCCAGGCGCGATAGGCGCCGACCGATCGCGGATCGTAGTCTTCGCCCAGGTCGTAATAATTGTTGAAGGTCTGTGCGTAGTCGCGATGGGCCAGCACGTTCAGCGACTGATTGCCCGTGATGTTCCAGGTGAGGTTGAGCAGGTAGTTCTTGTCGCGGGCGCTGGAGGTCTGCTTCTGCGTCTGGCTGTAAGCCTGGCTCTTGCTCGCTGGATTGTTGCCCAGCAGCGCGAAGAAGAACAGCTTGTCCTTCACGAGGGCGCCCGAAGCCCAGAGGTATTGCTGTGCCACGCCGTCGTGATTGTTCGCGGAGGCATAGCTGTAGTAGTCGCCGATCGAATTCAGTGTGTTGTGACCGCGCGGATTGAGCCAGCGCGACGTGGGCGGCGTGAAGTACAACGAATAGCCTGCGCGGAACTGGTTGCTGCCCTGCTTGATCGTGGAGGAAAGCACGCCGCCTGTCGCGTTGGTCCAGGACGCGCTGGCGCCGCCGGTGATGAGCTGCGTGTCGCTGATCGCTTCCGCAGGCAGGGTGGTGGATCCCAGCGACGTCTTGTCGTTGGTGACGTCGAATTCGTTGTAGTAGTAGCGGTTCTCGGCGGGACTGGCCCCTCCGATGGAGACGAAGCCCGTGTTGTGCTGGTCGAAGCGGACACTGGAATCGAGCCGGGCCACGCTCTCGGGGCTGCGGTCGACGGGCAGCGCGTCGATCAGCTTGTAGTTGTAACTGGTGCTGAGTTCGGGCGTGCTGACATCGATCGGCGTGATGTTGGTCGCCATGGTTGTGGCCGAAACCTGCAGGCCGGCGAGGTCGCTAGCGTTCGCTTCCGCGGCGCCGGGTGGCGTGCCCAGTTCGGGGACGGCGGCGTTGCGGTTCGGGTTGACCACTACGTCGTAGCTGCCGAGCGGCTGGCCGTCGCGAACGAGGCTCACCTGGTACGCCCCGGGATTCAGGCCGCTAACCGCGTAACGGCCATTGGCATCGGGCGTCACCTCCCTGTTGAAGCCCGTGGAAGCACTGGTCACCCGCACTGTGACGCCGGCACCGGCCGCTTCGTGGCCGTACAGGCCGCCGGTCAACGATTGCGCCATGCCGGCCTGCGCGCAGGCAAGCAGGACCGACGCCGCAAGGGCCCGGCGCACGAAATGGAACGAAACTGCACGATGGCGCGCTCCCACGTACCGGACCTGGCTCACACTCTTCATTGATATGACTCCCCGCAGCGGCCGGCAGGCCTGGAGCCCCGTGCGTTGGATCGAAAGCGCGGGGACGAATGCGTCGCATCGAGCGCTGAAGGAGGTCGAGTCTTTCCCGCGTGTGACAGTGTGTCAATATGAATATGACATTTACTGGTGAAATCAGGTAAAAATCATAACTTGCCCCGGCTGAGTTCGTAATCGGAACGCCGCCCTAGAGTTGCGAAACATCCTGCCGATTACGTGCCTTGAAGAGCCGGGCAGCGGCACTCGAGACGAGTTCCCACGCGCCCTTGAACCAGGACGGTTTGGAGCAGAACTAATGAGGCTTACAGGGGAAGGCCGTTGAAGTGCCTTGCGCCGCGCTGTCTTTGGAGTTCAGTGACCGTCAGTGCGCGAAGTGGGGGCGTCGCTGTTTCGCTACCTTGCATTGCAGATAGGTGGATGGGAATCCCTTCCCGCACAGCCTGTCTCCACAGGCCGGGAAACGGCACCACCCGACTCCCCGCAAAATGCGCCGCCAGCGCACGGCGCAGGAACACGATCACGCGCTCACCCTTGCCAGCGAACAGCAACTCACACGCCGTCTGGTCACCTGTGCCCGGCAGCGGCGTACTCATGAACCACTGCCATGTCGCCGAAGGATCCGGCTCGATCAGGCTGGCCAGCGCAAAGATGCGTCGGGTGACGGTGCTCATGCTTAGAACGTGTACGAAAGGGCGACGAGGTAGCTGCTGGTGCTGCTTCCGTCCACCATCGGGCCGTCTTTCACGGCATCGGGCAGGCGGCTCAGGCGCAGGGTTGCGAGCAGGTTCCATCGGGTGCCGAGCCTTGCGGTCGCCGTGACGCCCGCATATGGAGCCGTGCCTGAACCCGCGCGGTAGCTTGGAAGGCCACTTCTGAGTGCTTCCTTTTCGGAGACGCCATAGTAGTAGTCGTTGAGCGCGTCGCTGGTATACGTGGCGCCCACCATCGGCGTGAGCACAAGGCCGTTCGCGAACGGCAGCGGATACCCATAGTTCGCGTCGAACGCATGGCCTCCGCCGTGCCCGGTGACTTCTTTCTGTGCTGCTGCCTGCACCACGCCCCACGTTCCGCTCGACCGCCATTGCACGCCCAATTGCCCGGAGATGTCGCGGTCGGACAGTCGACGCAGCCTCGTGTCGTCGGTGTCTTCGTGGCGGAAGCGGTTGCCGATGGGCGAGACCATCAGCGACAGCTCGTTGCCGTCGTTGCGCCACAAGCGCATGCCGACACCGACACCGCGCACGAAGAAGCGTTGGCCCTCGTAGCTGGCGACGGGAATGGGCCATGCCTTGTTGTCATACGATCGGTAGGGACTGGGACTCCATGCGAACCCGACGCCCAGACTGAGTTTCGACGTGGATTCAGCAGCCATGGCCGCTGGCGGCGTCAACAAAGCGACCGCCAGGGCAAGCCAAGAGAACGACATTTTCGCCATCGGGGAGTCCGTATGAGATCGGTTCCCGCCATGGTGCGGCAGCGAAGTTGTCCGAACATTGCGTTCGACGCATGCATCGCCGCGATCGTTGCGCGGGGTTAATCGATTTCCTTCAGCAGGTAGCCCACGCCACGGATCACGCTGATTTCCACGCCTGCACCGGCTTCCTCCAGCGCACGGCGCAGCTTGGAGATGTGCGCGTCCAGGGCATTGGACTGAATGGCATCGTCGAAGCCATAGACGGCTTCGCGCAAAGCTTCCCGACGCACGGTGCGGCCTTGCCGGTAGATGAGCGTTTCGAGAATGAGCAACTGACGACGCGGCAGCCGCAGCATGCGCCCGGCCACGGCCGCCTCACGGGCGCCGAAGTCGAACGTCAGCTCGCCCATGGTGGCTTGGGGCAGCGCAATGGTCGCGGGGCGGCGCGCCACTGCACGTATGCGTGCAAGCAGCTCGTCGGTGGCGACGGGCTTCACCAGGTAATCGTCGGCGCCTTCGTCGAGACCCTCGATACGCTCGGGCAGTTCGCCGCGCGCCGTCAGCACGATGATGGGCAGCCCCGTCCGCATCCTGCGTGCCTGGGCGATGAGGTCCACGCCGTCGCCGTCGGGCAGCGAGCGATCCAGAACCAGCAGGTCGTGCACTGCGGAGCGGAGCGCCTCAGTTGCTTCGGACAGTGAGCCGGCAATGTCCACGACGAGGCCGTGCCGCTGCAGCGCGCTCCGCATCAGCTGCGCCAACGGTTCGTCGTCTTCGACCAGCAGTATCCGCACGCGCGGGCTCCGTCCAGGCAAGCGCGCATGCTATCCGATCGACAGGAACCGACCGGCAACGTTGCGGCAATGTGGGGCGCGTGGGGCTTCAGGACATCGATGGCGCCAGGCCGGCTGATTTGGCCAGCGGTAGCCGGCCTTGCGACAGCGGCTCGAAGGTGACGGCGAAGCACGCGCCGCCCTCCGCCATGTTCTCCACCGTGATGCGGCCGTTCTGCCTGTGCATGAGTTCCAGGGCGAGATGGAGGCCGAGGCCGTGGCCCGGTTCTCCCGGTTGTGCGCGATAGAACGGCTCGAAGATGCGTTCGCGGTGTTGCTCGGCCACGCCGGGCCCCTGGTCGCACACTTGCAGCGTGTCGGGACGGACCACCCGGAGGCTGATGGTGCCCGTGCGCCCGCCGTGCACCATGGCGTTCTGTACGAGGTTGGTCACCACGCGACCGAGCGAGAGCGGTTCCGCGGAGACCCACACGGCTTCGCCGGGCGCATCCACTTCCAGGCTGTAACCCTGCGCGGACGCCAGCGGCGCCACTTCCGATGCCACGTCCCTGGCCACTTCGCAAAGGTTCACCGGCGTTCGCTGGACCCCCTGGGTCTGGATCCGCTGCAGGTCCAGCAGTTGCTCCGCCAGCGTGGCCAGCCGGCCGACATCGGCCCGGAGGAGCGCCTTGCTGGCGCTTTTGGGCATGGTGTCGATGCGCGCCATGAGCACGGCGATGGGAAGGCGCAGTTCGTGCGCCGCGTCACGAAGGAACTGGTCGCGGGCAATGTATGTGGCGCGGAGGCGGTCGATGGCCTCGTTGAAGGCGGCGACCAGCGGCCGGATCTCGCGCGGCACCGTATCCAGTTCCAGTTCCACCGCCTGGTGGGAAAGGTCGATGGCCGCCGCCGCCTGGGCGAGCTTGCGCACCCCGGCCATGCTGCGCCAGATCAGCAGCGGCGCGATGACGAGCGTCGACAGGATCAGCGGAATCGACACGATGGGGCTGATCACACCGCTGACCACGGCCGCCCAGCGGCCGAGGTCGTCGCGGGAGGCGCCGCCCGTCATGATGTGGATGCGCTGTCCGTCCACCTTCTTCACGTCTATGCGTACGCCGTACGCCGAGCGCTCTTCGTAGGAGTGGATTTCCGAAGGCCCGATCCAGGCAAGCTGCTGCGCCAGTTCCCGATAATAGGAGGGCAGGGTGCCGTAGCCCACCGAGCGGCCGCGGTCGTCCGCCACCACCAGCCATAGCGAGGGGTATTGCCGTTGCAGCGCTTCCAGCTCCGGGGTGCGCTCGATCGAGAGGCCGGACGGTCCGGTCCGCACCGCTTCCTTGGCTGTCTTGATCACGCCGTCCGGGATGTAGGTGTTGCGGCCATCGAGCAGCACGTAGAGCAGCCCGCCGAAGGCGAAGAACAGCACCACGGTCTGCACCACGGAGAGCGATACGAACAACTGCCACAGCAGCGACTTGCTTTTCACCGGGAGGTCTCGCAGGGTTCGCAGGCGGGCCGCTGTGCGAACGGGATCGGGGTTGGGGTCGGCGGCATGTTGGCATAGTTGTCTCCGGGTCGCCGCGGCGCCGCTCGCTAAAGCTTTCCCCTACGACGCCGATAAGACCATCGAACGACCCCCCGGGCGATGTGCGCTAAGGGTCCCAACGGTACGGACGATGGCGAAGAAATCCTCCAAAGACGCCCCCCGCGCCCCGCTGGCGCTGGATGTGGACCTGCGTATCGGCGCGGCGCCCGCGCTCCGCGACACGCTGCTGGGCGCCCTGGCCGCCGGCCGGCCCGTCGAGCTGGACGGCGCGGCCGTGGCCCAGGTCGACACGGCGGCCCTGCAGGTGCTCGCGGCCTTCTCGCGCGACGCCCGCGCGGCAGGCCTCACCGTCGCCTGGACCGGTGTCAGCGACCCTCTCCGGCGCGGTGTGTCCGTGCTGGGCCTTGATGCTTTGATCGAACTGCCGGCGCACGCCGGCGTGAACTGAAGGTGCTCCGATGGCAAAGATTCTCGCGGTAGACGATTCGGCCTCCATGCGCAGCATGGTGGCCTTCACCCTGCGTGGCGCGGGCCACGACGTGGACGAGGCCGACAACGGCCAGGCGGCGCTGGATACGGCGCGCGGCACGAAGTTCGACCTGGTGCTGGCCGACGTGAACATGCCGGTGATGGACGGCATTTCCATGGTCCGTGAGATGCGCACGATGGCCGGTTACAGCGGCGTGCCCATCCTCATGCTCACCACCGAGTCCAACCCGGAAAAGAAGATGGAAGGCAAGGCCGCCGGCGCCACCGGCTGGCTGGTGAAGCCGTTCGACCCCGACCAGCTGCTGGCCACCGTGGCCCGCGTGCTCGGTTAATCCATACCAAGACGTTCCGGCATCCAGGATCCACCCATGTCCAAAGTCGATCTGGCGCAATTCCACAAGGCGTTCCACGAAGAGAGCCTCGACGGCCTCGACGCCATGGAGCAGGCGCTCCTCGCCCTGGACGAGGGTGCCGACGATCCGGAATTGATCAACGTGGTGTTCCGTGCCGCCCACTCGATCAAGGGCGGTGCGGCCACGTTCGGTTTCACCGACGTGGCGGCCTTCACGCACGTCGCCGAGAACCTGATGGACGAGGTCCGCAGCGGCCGCCGTCCGATGGAAAAGGCCGTGGTGGAGCTGCTGTTGCGCTCGGGCGACACCGTGCGCGACATGCTGGCCCTGTCGATGGCCGGCAAGCCGGCGGCCACCGCGGAAAGCCAGGCGCTGCTGGCCGAGCTTTCGGCCATGGTCTCCGGCGGTACCGCTGCCGCCCCGGCGGCAGCGAAAGCGGCCGCGCCGGCCGAAGCCATCGAAGGCTGGGACATCGCGTTCCGCCCGTTCGATTACCTGCTGAAGACCGGCAACGACCCGGCGCGCATGTTCCGCGAACTGGGCGCGCTCGGTCCGCTGCGCGCCGAGTGCGACGCCAGCAAGCTTCCCGCGTTGGCCGACATGGATGCTTCGTCGTCCTATCTCGGCTGGACGCTCCACCTCGACGCGGGCGCCAAGCGCGCCGCGGTCGAAGGCGTGTTCGATTGGGTGGACGGCGATTGCGAGCTCACCCTCACGCCGCGCGTCGCCGCACCGGCACCGGCTGCGCCCGCCGCCGCGCCCGCGGCGCCGGCGGCCCCCCGAGCGGTGCGCGAGGTAGCCACGAACAGCGAAGCCAGTTCCGTCCGCGTCGGCATCGAAAAGATCGACACGCTGATCAATCTCGTGGGTGAACTGGTCATCACCCAGTCGATGCTCAGCCAGTTCCACGACGGCGTCGATGCCTCGCAGCTGGAAATGCTGCGCCATGGCCTGGCCCAGCTGGGCCGTCATACGCGCGAACTGCAGGAAAGCGTCATGAGCATCCGCATGCTGCCGATCAGCACGGTGTTCAACCGCTTCCCGCGCCTGGTCCGCGACCTGGCGCAGAAGCTCGACAAGAAAGTGGTGCTCGACCTGCGCGGCGAGACCACCGAGCTCGACAAGACGGTGTTGGAGAAGATCGGCGATCCGCTGGTCCATCTCGTGCGCAACGCCATCGACCATGGCCTGGAAGTTCCCGCCAAGCGGCTCGCCGCCGGTAAGGGCGACACCGGCACGCTACGTATGGAAGCCTTCCATCGTGGCGGTTCCATCGTGGTGGAAGTGGCTGACGACGGCGCGGGCCTCAACCGCGACGCCATCGTGGCCAAGGCCGTGCAGCGCGGCATCATCGCCTCGGGCGACGGCATGTCCGACGACGCCGTGGCCGAATTGATCTTCGAGGCCGGTTTCTCCACAGCCGCGGCCACCACCGACCTGTCGGGTCGTGGCGTCGGCATGGACGTCGTCCGCCGCAACGTCATGGATCTCGGCGGCACCGTCGGCATCCGCAGCACGCAGGGTAACGGCACCACCTTCACCATCACGCTGCCGCTCACGCTCGCCATCATCGACGGCCTCACGGCGGCGGTGGGCGAGGAAACCTACATCGTGCCGCTGGTTTCCATCGTGGAATCGGTACAGGTGAAGCCCGATGCCGTGCGCAGCGTGGTCGGGGGCGGCGAACTGTTCCGCTTCCGCGACCAGTGGCTGCCGATTGTGCGGTTGTTCGACGTATTCGGCTGCGAGGGCCGCCGCCGCTCGGTCGACGAGGGCATCGTCATCGTGGTGGAAGGCGAGGGCACCCGCATCGGCCTGTTCGTGGACGAGCTGATCGGCCAGCAGCAGGCGGTGGTGAAGTCGCTGGAGGCCAACTACCGCCGCGTGGCGGGCATTTCCGGCGCCACCATCCTGGCCGACGGCTCGGTGGCGCTCATCGCCGACGTCACCGGTCTGGTGCGCATGCAGGGTCGTCGCAAGGCGGCCTGAGCGTCGGGCGCAACCTAGGTAAGGCGGCCTGATGCCAACTTGTAGGAGCCGCTATAGCGGCGAGACACGCACACGAAGCGTCTGAACTGGCGCAAGTGCGTTCTCGCCGCTATAGCGGCTCCTACAGGTCGTCCTTCCTCGGGCGAACGCCGCCTTGGCGCCGTCATGAGGCCCTGTATCGGCGCCTTTCAGGCCCCCCGAATTCCCCCTCAAGTCCCTGCGGCCACGGCCGATACCCCTAGAGAAGGGGTCCCGAACCGCCGATCCGATCCGCCGTGGGAACGACATGAACGAGCAAGCCAGCACCGCCAGCGCCGCGTCCGACGAGGCCGCCCAGTACCTCACCGTCAACCTCGGGAACGAGGAATACGGCGTCGATATCCTCGCCGTCCGCGAAATCCGCGGCTGGACACCCGTCACTCGCATCCCGCAGGCGCCGTCCTACGTCCTGGGCGTGCTGAACCTCCGCGGTGCCATCGTTCCCGTGCTGGACCTGCGACTGCGCTTCGGGCTCGCCCGCGAGGAATACACCGCCACTACCGTGTGCGTGATCGTCATGGTCGCCGGCCGCCAGTTCGGCGTGGTGGTGGATGCCGTGTCCGACGTTGTCGATGTCTCGCCGGGCGGCATCCGCCCCGTGCCGGACATGGGTACCACGGTCGATACCGAATACCTGAAGGGCCTTACTTCCGTCGGCGAGCGCATGGTGCTGCTCCTCGACGTGGACCGCCTGCTCCAGCCGCAGGATGCCCAGATGCTGGAGGCCGCACTGGCCTCCTCGGATGTAAAAGCCGTCGCCTGATCCGCCGACGCCCGGGGGAGGGCATCGGCCCTTCCGGGCGCCACCGGTTCGTCCTTGCCGCACCTTTGCCGATTGGAATCGTGATGAAGAAGTTCAAGTTCAAGATGCCCGCCCTGACCGTCCGAGGCCGCCTCTATGGCGTGCTCGGCCTGCTGACGCTCATGCTCTTCGGCGGCGCCGCCGTCGGTCTCGGTGCCATGCATTTTCAGAACGAAGGCTTGCGCCAGGTATACGAGGAAGAACTCGTACCGTCGGAGATGCTCACGCGCATCAACTCGAGTTCGCTCATGTCGTTCGTCGTACTCGGTGAGGCCGCTGCGAAAGTCGGAAGCCCCGACCAGGTGAAGCAGAAGGTCGCGGAATTCCAGAAGTATCAGGACGACATGGCTGCGACGAAGGCGGCGTTCCTCAAGATCCCGATGTCCGGCGACGTCAAGAAGCTCTACGACAAATGGCAGGCCACCAACGACGATTACGCTCAGGCCAAGAGCGATATCGTCGATGCCCTCAACCAGGGCGACCAGGGCGCTTCCGACATCCTCGAGTTGCAGGTGCGGCCGTTGCTGATGGATCGTCAGGCCCAACTCGGCAAGCTCATCGAAGCCAAGCGCGCCGAGGCGGAAACGATCTTCAGCAGGGAGACCGCGCAGTACAAGACCATCCGTGCCCTGTGCATCGCCGCCTTGGCGATCGGCCTCTTCATCAGCCTGTTCATCGCCGTGCTCGTGGTGCGTTCGATCCTGCGCACGCTGGCACAGACGGTGTCCGTCGCGCACCTCATTGCCGAAGGCAAGCTCGGTCATGACGTGCAGGTGACCCGCAATGACGAACTCGGCCAGCTGCAGGCGGCATTCCGCGCCATGGACGAGCGCCTGAGCAGCATCGTCTCGGAAGTGCGCCACGGCGCCGGCTCGGTCAGCACCGCCGCGCAGCAGATCTCGCGCGGCAACGACGATCTCTCGCAGCGCACGCAGGAACAGGCCTCCAGCCTGGAGGAAACGGCGTCGTCGATGGAGGAAATGACCTCCACCGTGAAGCAGAACGCCGAGAACGCCAGCCACGCTAACCAGCTGGCCCGCGGTGCGCGCGAGCAGGCCGAGAAGGGTGGCGAAGTGGTTGCCCAGACCGTCGTGGCCATGCGCGAGATCAATTCGTCGAGCAAGAAGATTTCCGACATCGTCAGCCTCATCGACGAAATCGCCTTCCAGACCAACCTGCTGGCGCTCAACGCCGCGGTGGAAGCGGCGCGTGCCGGCGAGCAGGGCCGCGGCTTCGCCGTGGTGGCCACCGAGGTGCGCAACCTCGCCGGCCGGTCCGCCAATGCCGCCAAGGAGATCAAGGGCCTCATCAACGACAGCGCCGACAAGGTGCGCACGGGCTCGGAACTCGTGGACCAGTCGGGCAAGGCGCTGGCCGAGATCGTCGAGAGCGTGAAGAAGGTGACCGACATCGTCGCCGAGATCGCCGCCGCCAGCTCCGAGCAGTCGGCCGGCATCGATCAGGTGAACCACGCCGTGCTCCAGATGGACGAGATGACTCAGCAGAACGCCGCGCTGGTCGAGGAATCGGCCGCTGCCGCGCGTGCCATGCACGAGCAGGCCACGGAACTGAGCCGCCAGGTGTCGTTCTTCCAGATCTCGGGCAACGCATCCGCCACGCCGGCCTCGAAGGCCAAGCGCAAGGATGCCGCGCAGGAGGAAATGGAAACCGTGTTCGCCGCCGTGCGCAGCGCGCCGGCCCCGCGCCCCCAGCGTCAGGCGGAGCCCGCCGACGCCGGTGTGTGGAAGGAGTTCTGAGCCATGAATGCGCTCGTCGACAGCGGTGATGCCGTCGGCCCGGCGGGCGCGGCGGGGCCGACCCTGGGGGAGACCGACTTCGCTTTCCTGCGTGAGTTCGTGCTGCAGCACTGCGGCATCTCGCTGGGCGAGCACAAGCGGCAGCTGGTGCAAGGCAGGCTCCTGCGTCGTTTGCGGGCTCTCGCACTTCCGGGCTTTGCGGCCTACTGCGACCTGCTGAAGCGCGATCCCGAATCCGAGCTGGGCGAGCTGGCCAGCTGCATCAGCACGAACGTCACCTCGTTCTTCCGCGAGATGCACCACTACGACATGCTCGTGGACGAGTTGCTGCCGCGCTGGCTGGAAGAGAAGCGCGGCGGTGGACGCCTGCGCATCTGGTCGGCTGGCTGCTCCACCGGCGAAGAACCTTACGCCATCGCCATGGTGCTGGCCGAGGCCCTGGAGCGCACTCGCGCCGACGTGGATGCGAAAATCCTCGCCACCGATCTTTCGCCGCAGGCCCTGGCCGCGGCGCGCAAGGGCGTCTACCCGGTCGACCGCCTGGGCGGGGTGAGTGACGAGCGGCGCAAGCGCTGGTTCCTGCGCGGCGAGGGCAGCTACGACGGCTATGCCCAGATCCATCCGCGCCTACGCGAACTGGTGACGATCCAGCCGCTCAACCTCTTGCACGAATGGCCCATGCAGGGCCGCTTCGATGCGATCTTCTGCCGCAACGTGGTCATCTATTTCGACAAGCCCACGAAGCAGCGCCTCTTTGCCCGTTACGCCGGCATGCTGGAAAGCCGCGGCTATCTGTTCCTCGGTCATTCGGAATCCATGTACGGACTGTCCGAAGACTTCGACCTGATCGGCCGTACGGTCTACCGGAAGCGCACATGAGCGATGCGTACGTCCTGCAACCGCGGACCTTCACCGGCTTCGATCCGAAGAGCGTGTTGCCCGGTTTCGAGCACGTGCGACGCTTCTGGGACCCCGCGCAGGAAGTGGTCACCGTCAAGATCCTGCCCGGCGAGTACTACGTGAGCGTGCAGGAAGAAATGATCTCCACGGTGCTGGGCTCGTGCGTATCGGCGTGCGTGCGCGACGCCCGCCGCCGTATCGGCGGCATGAACCACTTCATGTTGCCCGAGCCCACCGGCGAGCGCGACGGGTGGAGTTCCACGGTGGGTCGCGCCGCGCGTTACGGCAACGACGCCATGGAACAGCTGATCAACGCCATCCTCAAGGCCGGCGGCAAGCGCGACGACCTCGAAGTGAAGATCTTCGGCGGTGGCCGCGTGCTGGCCACCATGACCGACATCGGCCAGCGCAACATCGCTTTCGTGCAGCGTTACATCGCTACGGAAAAGCTGAAGCTCTGCGCGGCCGACGTGGGCGATATCTACCCGCGCCAGGTTCAGTTCTTCCCGGTAAGCGGCAAGGTGCGCGTGCGCCAGATGCGTTCCATGCACGATCACAGCCTGGCCGATCGCGAGAAGCGGTACCTCAAGCGATTGGCAGATGATCCGATAAAGGGAGAGGTGGAACTTTTCTGACGCGTCCGTCGGGAGTTCACCTCGTTACCGTATCCGGTCGGCCCGCCGACAGGGACGTCAAGTCACCCGAGTTGCCAGAACCCATGCAGAAAGTACGCGTTCTTATCGTCGACGATTCGGCCCTGGTCCGTAAGGTGCTGACCGCCATGCTCGAGTCCGATCCGGGCATCGAGGTGGTGGGAACTGCCGCGGACCCGCTGATCGCGCGCGACAAGATCAAGCAGCTCAATCCGGATGTCCTCACGCTGGACGTGGAGATGCCACGGATGGATGGACTCACTTTCCTCGACAATCTCATGCGCCTGCGCCCCATGCCGGTGGTGATGGTGTCCACGCTGACCGAAAAGGGTGCGGACGTCACGCTCCGCGCGCTGGAACTGGGCGCGGTGGATTTCTTCACCAAGCCGTCCGCGGATCTCGCCAACACTTTCATGGAGCACGCGCCGGAAATCTGCGCCAAAGTGCGCCTTGCCGCCGGCGCCAAGCCGCGGGAACGCGCCACGGTCACCCGGCTCGACGTGGCGCCCCGGCTTTCCGCCGACGCGGTGCTGCCGCGGGCTCAGACCGCCGGCACGCGGGGCGGAACGCGGATCATCGCCATCGGTGCGTCCACCGGCGGTACCGAGGCCATCCGCGTGGTACTCGAATCCATGCCGCCCACGGCGCCGCCCATTGTCATCACCCAACACATTCCCGCGGCCTTCAGCGGTCCGTTCGCGGCGCGCATGGATTCCTGCTCGGCCATGCGCGTGTGCGAAGCGCGCGACGGGCAGCCGATCCAGCCCGGCCACGCCTACATCGCGCCCGGCAGCCAGCACCTTCTGGTGATGTGGGACGGTGCGCGCCACGTCTGCCGACTCCACGACGGCCCGCCCGTGAACCGGCACAAGCCGTCCGTGGACGTGCTGTTCCGTTCCATGGCCGCCAGCGTCGGTGCCGCCACCATCGGTTGCCTGCTCACGGGCATGGGCGACGACGGCGCACGCGGCCTCGGCGAGCTGAAAGAAGCCGGCGCTCCCACGATCGTCCAGGACGAGGCCAGCTCCGTCGTATGGGGCATGCCCGGTGCCGCCTGGAAGGCCGGGGCCGCCGGTGAAATGCTTCCGCTGGATGCCATCGCGGCGCGCCTGCTTGCGCTAGCCAACACCCCCGTGCCCGCCGCTGCCCGCGTCGGCACCTGATTATCGAGACGTCATCATGCTGATCCCCAAAAACGAACGCATCGTCGGCTTCGCTGCCAGCGCCATGGCGCTGGTACTGGTGCTGGTGTTCCACTCGGCCTGGGTCGCCCCGGTCGTCGTGGCCCTGCTGACGGCGACCTGGATCGCGATCAGTCTGCGGCCCGCGCCGGTGCCCGAGGTGGAAGTGGTCGTCAACTCCACGACCAGCGACGAAGCCTCGGTGCGCGAGGCAATGGAAGACGTTCGCAGCGCCATCGTCGACGAGCTGGGACATGCCAGCCGCGAGCTCAACCAGGCGCTCGACCTGCTGCGCGATGCCGTTGCCGAACTCGGCGGCGGCTTCAACGGCCTGTCGCACAAGACCGGCAAGCAGCAGAAGCTGCTGAGCGAGATCATCGAAGCCGGCGGCAAGGGCATTTCGGTTCAGGACTTCGCGGACCGCACCGCCAGCCTGCTGGAGCACTTTGTCGGCCTGATCGTGCAGCTCTCGCGTGAGAGCCTGCGCATCGTGTATCGCATCGACGGCATGGCGAAGGAAATGGATGCCGTGTTCGCCTTGCTGAAGAACGTGAACACCATCGCCGAAGAAACCAATCTTCTGGCTCTCAACGCCGCGATCGAAGCGGCGCGGGCCGGCGAATCCGGCCGCGGCTTCGCGGTGGTGGCGGGCGAGATCCGCAACCTCGCCCAGCACAGCAACCAGTTCAACGAGAAGATCGGCACGCACGTGGAGCGTTCGCGCACCGCCATGGAGCAACTGCGCGAACTGGTTGGCCACATGGCCTCGCAGGACATGAACGTGGCGCTTTCCACCAAGGGCGGCATCGACGAGATGATGGCGACCATCACCGAATCGAACGCGCGCACCAGCGCGGCGGCGGACGAGGCGGCATCCATCAACCGCGGCCTGGGCAACGACGTGTCCACGACGATCCGGTCGCTGCAGTTCGAGGACATCCTGAGCCAGCTGCTGCACCAGACCCGTTCGCGACTGGTCGAGCTTCAGGAAATCACCGCCGACTGCACGCGCGACATCGAAGAGCTGGCCTGCGTGCCTGCCGAGGCGTCCGAACTGGGCGCCCGCGCCCAGCGCGTCCGCTCCCGCCTGGCCGAGCAGCGCGAGCGGGCCCGCCTGCGCTCGCGTGGTCCCGCCCTGCAGCAGTCGATGGCTGCCGGCGACATCGACCTGTTCTGAGGAAATTCTTCCCATGGCCATCAACGTGCACCACGATTCCGAGCAGGGCTGCCTCACGCTGCACCTGGGCGACCGTTTCGACTTCTCCATCCATCGCGCCTTCCACGACGCCTGCCTCGGCGACATTCCTCCGGCGCGCAGCTACGTGCTCGACCTCGAGCAGGTCGTGGGCATGGACAGTTCCGCGCTCGGCATGCTCATGCTGCTGCGCGAACATGCCGGCGGCGACCGCGCGGAAATCCGCATCGTCAATGCGAGCGCCGATCTGCGCAACACCCTGCGCATCGCCGGCTTCGACAAGCTCTTCACCGTGCACTGATACGGCGTCTCGACCGATACGGTTTCACGGAGCGCCCCGGGGTCACCGGGGCGTTTTTTTTGCCGATTTCATGCAGTTTCTTCGCGCACGTGATGTGCCCTCGACGTTCTGCCGAAACTGCATGTTGGTGCGTATCGAAATTGCCGGTTTTGCGTAACGGCCAAAGCGCTTGCCGCGTCTCATGCAGCCGTGGATGTGACGTCGGTCACGTCCGTCGCCTCGGCTCCCACTGGCAGGGGGCTTTGCCCGAAGGGGCATCGTCGGAGGAGTGTTGACCATGAGCGAACAGCAGTTCGGAAGAATCCTTACGCGCACGTTGCTTGCAACATGCATCGCAGCCGCGGCCGTTTCGGTTACAGCATGCAGCGGTCACGGATCCACCCGCTCGGGTGGCGGCTCGGGTGGAACGGTGCAGCCGGGCGGCGCCGGCGACACCGGCGGCGGTGGCGACGCGGGCGATGGTGGCACCGGCGGAGGCGGTACGGGCGGAGGCGGTACGGGCGGAGGCACGGGTGGCACTGGCGGAGGCACTGGGGGCACGGGCGGTGGCGGCGGTGGCGGCGGGGGTGGCGACACGGGCAACGGCGGCTCCGGTGGCGGTGGCGACGGCGGTACCGGAACCGGCGCGACCGCACCCAGCAATGCCGTGGGTGCCGTGGCGACGGGCACCGGCAACATCATCTCCGCCGTCGGCGGCACGGTTTCCGGCGTGGGCGCGCAGTTGCCGGCCACGACGGTCCTCGGCGGCACGAGCGGACTGGCCGAGGGAACGGGCAACGCCGTCGAAGGCCTGGGCAATGCCATAACGACCCTGGGCGATGGCGTCAGCGACGGGCTCGGGCAGACCGGCAACATTTCGAATCCGGTCGGCACCACGACGGATAGCCTGGGTAACGTCGTGACACAGGTCGGCGGCGCGGTGAACGACCTCGGTGGCGGCGTCAGCACCGTCGGCGCCGGCACGCCGATCACGCCGATCACGGCCGCGGTGGGGACGACCGTGTCGCTGGTGGGCACCGGAGTGGAGCAGGTGGGCACGCGGCTGGACGGCGTCCTGGAGTCGTCGGCTGCCAACAGCCTGACCCAGGCCGTGAGCGACGTCGTTTCGCCGCTGGCGGGTAGCTTGGGGAGCAGCACGTCGCCGGTCGCGTCGGGCAACCTCGTGGCCGCAGCGGGCAACGCGGCCGGGGGCCTTGTGGGCGGTGGTAGCGCGGCCGTGTCCGGCCTCGGGGCCAACATCGCGGCCGCCCAGGTTCCGGGCGCGGCTGGCGGACTCACCGCGTCGCTCGGCACGACGGTGCAGAACGCGGGCAATGCACTGGCGCCACTTGGCACGGGCCTGCACAGCGGCCTCGGCACGGCGGCGCCCGGTGCGGGAAATACCGTCGGTACCACCGTGGCGGGCGCGACGACGACCGTGGCTGCGCTCGGGAGCACCGTGACGGCGGCTGGCTCGGGCCCGCTCTCGCCGCTCTCGCCGTTGACGTCGGCGGTGGGGAATGCGGTGACCGGCATCGGCAATGGTGCGACCGCGGCTGTCGGGACGGGCGGTGCGCTCTCGGGCGTCACCGGGACCGTCAGCACCGTCGTCAACGGCGTTGCCGGCGCCACCGGCACGGGCGGTACGTCCGGAACAGGTAGCGCCGGCGCGAGTGTGGCCGGTGTCGTCACCGGTGTGACCAACACGGTGGGCGGCGTCGTCGGCGGGCTCGTCGGTGGCATCACTGGCGGCACGGCAGAGGCGGACAACCGGCCGCTCAAGGGCTTGCTCGGGTCACACCGCTGACGCGAGAGGTGAGGGCGGCGCACGCGCGCTGCCCTCACCATGTTCGGGCCACCCAAAGGAGCGTGCATGAATCGATGGCTCGGCTGCCTTCTAGGCATGACCGTCGTGTGTTCCACCCCGGCGCAGGTTCGCGCGCCAGCCAACCCGCTACAGACCCTTCCGCGCACGGAAACTCCCAGGCAGGCACCGTCGGTGCGGGTGAACGTGCAGGCACCGAACCCGGCGCTGGAAGCCTTGCTTGCCACGCACGTGACACCCTCGCGCTTCGACGTGGTCGGCGTGAAGTCCATTCCCTTCGCGGAGGTCGCCGCCATTTTCGCGCCCATGCGCGGGAAAGAGGGCACGGTTCGCGATCTCGTGGCCGCCGCCGACCGTGTGACGGCGCTCTACAAGACCCATGGTTACGCACTGTCGTTCGCCTTCGTACCCAATCAGACCCTGGCCGGCGGCGTGGTGAAGATCCAGGTGGTGGAAGGCTACGTCGCCGACGTGGACCTGCGCGGCGACGCTGGAAACCTGGCCCCACGGATCAAGGCGATGGCGGCCCACGTCGTTGGCGAACGTCCGCTGCGTCAGGACACGTTCGAGCGCTACACCCAGTTGCTGGGGCAGTTGCCCGGCCTGAAGGTGGCGGCGAACGTGCCGCCACCCACGACGACCGATGGCGCCACGCGCCTGCAGCTCGACGTGACGCGGCAGCGCTACGACATGAGTTACGGGCTCGATTTCAATCACCCGGGAACGCAGGGCGTGCTGTCCTTCATCGAGAACGGGACCACGCCACTCGGCGAACAAGTGAGCGTATCCACGCTGTATCCGAATGGGGGCGGGCAGCGCTTCTATTCCGCCGCGTATGTGCAACCTATCGGATCGCGCGGCTGGCAAGGCAAGCTGGACGCCAGCCGATACCAGGGCCGGCCGGATACCGACGAGCAGTTGCCGGCGTATCTCGACCATCGGCTCAGCCAAGACCGCCTGGCCTTGACGGCCACATATCCGCTGGTACTTGCCAACACACGCCGATTGAACCTGGCCATGGGTATCTACGCGTCGCGTCAGGACGACCGATACAGGAACCTGCAGACCGGCGCGATGATCGCATTGAAATCCAGCGTACGCGTGCTCAACGCGGAACTCTCGTCATTGCGCGTGGAAGAAGGCCGCACCCTGCAGTTCGCCTTCGCCGTCGCTCACGGTTTCGACGGACTGGGTGCGTACTCGCGCACGGTGAGCAACCTCGGTGTGCTCGGCATCGCGATGCCGGACGTGGCGTTCACCCGCTACACGGCGAACGCCAGCTGGTCGCGGCAGTGGGCGCACAAACTCGGGACGGTGTTGCGGGCCACCGGGCAGTACAGCCACGACGCCTTGCCGTCCACCGAACAGATCAACTTCGGCGGCCAGAGTTTCGCGCTTGCCTACGACCCCGGCGATGCCGCGGGCGATAGCGGCTGGGCCGTCTCGGCGGAACTGAACCGGGCCTTCGCGCCCGGAGCGAAATGGATCGCCTCCGTGGCGCCTTACGTGGCTTATCAGACGGCGCGCGTCTATCTGAACGGGGCCCGGCCATTCATCGACCGCCTGGATTCGGCGGCGGTGGGCGTGCGGGCCTCCGACAACAGGCACTATGCGATCGACTTCGCCCTGGCGTGGCCCACGGGGGACAAACCGCCCGAGAGCAACGACCGCGACATGCGTTGGAACCTCACGTTCAGTTACAAGCTGATGTGACCGCTCCTTCACGGGCTCGGCGGCAAGATTTTGCGTCCGCAAGCACCGAGTCCCATCATGCCCCTGTCGCTGGTTCCCCCGCCGATCCGATTCGACGAGTCTCTGGAGCATGTGGAGCCCGACGAGGCGGAGACCGTGGAGCAACTGATCGAAACGCTCACCCGGATCAATCAGACCACTCTCGAGCACGAAAAACATGCCCATCGCTCGGTGCACGCGAAGAGCCACGCGCTGCTGACCGGCGAGTTGATCGTGCCGGACGACCTGCCCCGGGAGCTGGCACAGGGATTGTTCGCGCGGCCCGGGACCTACCCCCTGGTGATGCGCCTGTCCACCGTCCCGGGCGACCTGCTCGACGACAGCGTGTCGACGCCGAGGGGCATGGCCGTGAAGATCATCGGCGCCGAGGGCGAACGCTTGCCCGGAAGCGACGGCGATACCACGCAGGACTTCGTGCTCGTGAACGGCCCCGTCTTCTCCGCGCCCAACGCGAAGCGTTTCTCGGCGTCGCTGAAACTGGTGGCCGCGACGACGGATCGCGCGGAAGGCGCGAAAAAGGCGCTGTCGGCCGTGCTGCGCGGCACGGAGCGGGTCATCGAAGCGTTCGGAGGCAAGAGCGCGACACTGCTCAGTCTTGGCGGCCAGCCCGAAACGCACCCGCTGGGCGACACCTATTACAGCCAGGCACCCATCCGCTTCGGCGACTACGTGGTGAAGGTATCCGTGGCGCCGCGGTCGCCGAATCTCACCGCGCTCACCGATGCCGAACTCAACGTCAACGGCAAACCGAACGGGTTGCGCGAGGCCATGGTGAATCATTTCGCGGAGCAGGGTGGTGAGTGGGACCTGCGCGTACAGTTCTGTACGGACCTGGAGACGATGCCGATCGAGGACCCCTCGGTGCGCTGGCCGGAGGAGAAAAGCCCGTACATCGACGTCGCCCGTATCGTGGTGCCGCCGCAGCCCGCGTGGAATGCCGCGCGGCGCGCCGCCATCGACGACGGCATGGCTTTCAGCCCGTGGCACGGCCTGGCCGCGCATCGCCCGCTCGGGTCGGTGATGCGTGCACGTCGTGTCGCCTACAAGGTGATGGCGAAGTTCCGCGCGCACCACAACAACGTGACGATGCGCGAACCGCGGTCCCTCGAAGAGCTGGACCTTCGCTAGGCCCTACCAGCCCATGTAGTGCCCGCCGTTGATGGCGAGGTTGGACCCTGTGATCCAGCTGGAATCCTCGGAGGTGAGGAACGCGACGGCATGTGCGATCTCCTCGGGCCGGCCGAGGCGGCCGACGGGGATCTGCGCGATGATCTTCGCGCGGATGTCTTCCGGCACGGCCATGACCAGATCGGTGCCGACATAACCGGGCGACACGGTATTCACCGTGATGCCAAAGCGCGCGTTCTCCTGCGCCAGCGAGATGGTGAAGCCATGCACGCCGGCCTTCGCCGCGGCGTAGTTGGCCTGGCCGTACTGGCCCTTCTGGCCGTTGATCGAACTGATCTGGACTATGCGGCCCCACTGCCGGGAGCGCATGCCCTCGATCACCGGGCGGGTGACGTTGAAGCAGGCGTTGAGGTTGGTGTTCACCACCTCGGTCCACTGCTGGTAGTCCATCTTGTGGAAGGTGGTGTCGCGGGTGATGCCGGCGTTGTTCACCAGGATCTCCACGGGCCCGGCCAGGTCTTCCACCCCACGCACCATGGCCTCCGCCGAGACGGGGTCGGAGACGTCGCCCGGCACCATCACCACGTCGATGCCGTCGCGGATCATGTCTTCTCGCCACGCGGCCGCCCGGGCTTCATCGCGGAAATTGGTGGCGACCCGGTGGCCCTGGCGGGCAAGGTAGCGCACGATCGCCGTTCCGATGCCGCCCGTGCCGCCGGTCACCAGTGCCGTTCGCTGCGTCATGCCTTGCTTCATCCTCGCGAAAATCCCGTGGTGGCCCGTCGTCGGGCAAACGATTCTTATAGCGTCGCCGCGGCGCCAAGACTACTGCGGCGAAGCGACGCAGGCGCGAACCCGAGCAGCGCATCACGAAGAAGCCCGTCGGGCGTGGTCGCGCCCGAGCGCGCCCCCACCCCCAGCCAGTCCAGCGCGGCGCGCAAGGCGGGAAGGGGGTCGTGGGCGTCGACGGGAAGCGCGGCCGTGGATTTGGAAAGCTTCCGCCCCTCGCCGTCGAGCACCAGCGGGAGGTGGAAGTATCCTGGGGTTGGCAGTCCGAGCAGGTGCTGCAGGTGGATCTGCCTGGCGGTGGACCCGAGCAGGTCGGCCCCCCTCACGACGTGGTTGACGCCCTGGGCGGCGTCGTCGATCACGCAGGCGAGCTGGTAGGACCAAAGCCCTTCCACGCGCCGGATCACGAAGTCTCCCGCCGCCTCGCGCAGGTTCTCGGACTGCGGGCCTTGCAGGTCGTCGGTCCAGCGGATGGTGAGGTCCGGTGTGAGCAGGCGCCATGCGGGCGCGCGGGAGGGATCCGGCGGCGCTACGCAGATGCCGTCGCGATGGAAGCCGTCTGCGGCGGCAAGGTCGCTGCGGCTGCACCAACACGGGAACAACGTCCCGGCATCCCGCAAGCGCTCGAACGCACCGGCATAAAGGGGTAGTCGCTGCGACTGGTAGACCGGAGCCTCGTCGGACGACAGGCCGAAAGCGTCGAGGGTGGCGAGGATGGACGCCGCGGAGCCGGGAACCTCCCGCGGTGGATCGATGTCTTCGATGCGCACGAGCCAGTCGCCGCCGGCGTGCCGCGCCACCAGCCAGCTTCCCACTGCGGCCACGAGGGAGCCGAAGTGGAGGGCGCCGGTCGGCGAGGGCGCGAAGCGCCCGCGGTAGCGTGGCTTGGTCGTCATGGGAGGAATTGAGACGTTTCTCATGCTTGCTGAAGCCGGAGGCGGACAAGTGTAGGCGAAGCCTTCGGCGCAGAGCCGCACGGAACCTGAGCCGGCGCCCGGCAAGGGCTTCCGGCATTGAATCGTCGGCCCTTCGCCCCGAAAACTTGCACCAGGCGGCGCCATCGCCAGCCGCCATGAGAGAGACAGATCATGTTCAAACGCATTGCCCTGTTCGTCGCCACCAACCTGGCCGTCATCCTCCTGCTGACCTGTGTCGTGCACGTCCTGGGCATCGACCAGTGGGCCGCGCAGCGCGGCATGGGCATCGGTGGCCTCATTGTCTTCGCCTCGGTCTTCGGCATGGGCGGCGCCTTCATCTCGCTGGCCATCTCGAAGTGGACCGCAAAGATGTCCACCGGCGCCAAGGTGATCACCGAGCCGCGCAACGAGTCGGAGCGCTGGCTGCTCGAGACCGTGCGCCGCCACGCCGAAAAGGCGGGCATCGGCATGCCGGAGGTGGCCGTCTACGACGCGCCCGAAATGAACGCCTTCGCCACAGGCATGTCGCGCAACAACGCCCTGGTGGCGGTCAGCACCGGCTTGCTTCAGCAGATGGACAGGGAGCAGGTCTCCGCCGTGCTCGGCCATGAGATCGGCCACGTCGCCAACGGCGACATGGTCACCCTGACCCTGATCCAGGGCGTGCTCAACACGCTGGTGATCGTCCTGGCCCGCATCGTGGGCCGTGTGGTGGACAGCTGGCTGAGCGGCGGTCGCGAGCGCGACGGCGAGGGCGGCATCGGCTATTTCGTCGTGGTGATGGTGCTGCAGATCGTATTCGGCCTGTTCGCTTCCATGATCGTCATGTGGTTCTCGCGCTGGCGCGAGTTCCGCGCCGACGCCGCGGGCGCCCAGCTGGCGGGCCGGGGCTCGATGATCTCGGCCCTGCAGCGGCTCTCCGGCAACCACGGCGACACCAGCTTGCCGCAGTCGATCCAGGCGTTCGGCATCTCCGGTCACCTGGCCTCGGGCCTGAAGCGCCTGTTCATGAGCCATCCGCCGATTGAAGAGCGCATTGCGGCTTTGCAGGCCGCGAGGTGAAGGAGCGGGGATGGCAGGCGGGAAGCGGGGGCGGCACGGCCGGCGTGCGCATGAGGGCGCGGATCCCTCCGCGCCGGCATTGACGCATCCGCAGCGCCTCGCGTGCCTCACCCTGACGCCGGGAAAAGCGCCCCCACTTCCCATCCCCCATCTCACATCCCCCATCTCACATCCCCCATCTCCCACCTCCCATCCCCCGTCCGCCCCTTTTCCGCCGCGAAACTCGCCCCCATACTCCGCTGCCTGTCCCACCCCTGAAGGAACGGCACCGTGAGCCAGGAAACCCGTAAGTTCGAAGCCGAGGTCGCCCAGGTACTCCACCTGGTGACCCATTCCCTCTACTCGCACAAGGAAATCTTCCTGCGCGAGCTGATCTCCAACGCCTCCGACGCCTGCGACAAGCTGCGTTTCGAAGCGCTGGCCGATCCCTCCCTGACTGATGGCGATGCCGATCTGCGCATCCAGGTCACGTGGGATCCGGAGGCGCGGACCATCAGCGTGCGCGACAACGGCATCGGCATGAGCCGGGAGGAAGTGGTCGCCAACATCGGCACCATCGCCAGTTCCGGAACTCGCCGCTACCTCGAGGCGCTATCCGGCGAGCAGAAGGCCGACGCCCGCCCCATCGGCCAGTTCGGTGTGGGCTTCTACTCGGCGTTCGTCGTTGCCGACAAGGTCACCGTGATCACCCGCCGGGCCGGCCAGCCCGCCGTGGCCGGCGTGCGCTGGGAGAGCGACGGCAAGGGCGAATACACGCTGGAAGACACCAACGTCAGCGAGCGCGGCACCACCGTGGTGCTGCACCTGAAGGCCGACGAAGACGAGTTCCTCAAGTCGTGGACGCTGCGCGGCGCCATCACGAAGTACTCCGACCACGTGGCATTCCCGATCCGCATGCCCGCCGAAAAGGACGGCAAGCCGGATCCGACGGAGTGGACCACGGTCAACTCCGCGTCCGCGTTGTGGTCGCGTCCCAAGAGCGAGATCACCGACGAGGAATACCAGAATTTCTACAAGGCGCTGGGCCACGACTTCAACGACGCGCTGGCCTGGACGCACAATCGCGTCGAGGGCAACCAGAGCTTCACTACCTTGCTCTACGTGCCGGAACAGCCGCCGTTCGACCTGATGATGGGCGGCCGCGACGAACGCAAGGGCCTGAAGCTCTACATCAAGCGCGTCTTCATCATGGACGCCGCCGAAGAGCTTCTGCCGAACTATCTGCGCTTCGTGCGTGGCGTGGTGGACGCCGACGACCTGCCGCTGAATGTCAGTCGCGAGATCCTCCAGCACAACCGCCAGCTGGAGCAGATCAAGGCGCGCTGCGTGAAGGGCGTGCTGGACCTGCTGGAGCGCATTGCGCGCGACGAGCCGGAGAAGTTCGCCACCTTCCTCACCGGCTTCGGCAACACGCTGAAGGAAGGCATCGTCGAGGACACCGCCAATCGCGAGCGCATCGCCAAGCTGCTGCGCTTTGCCTCCACGAAGGGCGAGGGCGCTGCGAAGACGGTATCGTTCGACGATTACATCGGCCGCATGGCCGTCGGCCAGGACACCATCTGGTATGTCACGGCCGACAGCTACGCCGCGGCAGCGGGCAGCCCGCAATTGGAGGCGCTGAAGGCCAAGGACATCGAAGTGCTGCTGATGTCCGACCGCGTGGACGAATGGATGCTCGGTTACCTCACCGAGTATGCCGGCAAGCGGCTGCGCAACGTCGCCAAGGGCGAGTTCCCGCTGGACGAGGCGGACAAGGCGAAGCAGGAAGCGGCTGCCGAGGCGGCGAAGCCGCTGCTCGAACGCACGAAGACGTTGCTCGGAGATCGCGTCAAGGAGGTGCGTGTCTCGGCGCGCCTCACCGATTCGCCGTCGTGCCTCGCGCTGGCCGACTTCGACCTGGCACCGCACCTTGCCCGCCTGCTGCGCGAAGCCGGGCAGGAGGTGCCGGATGCGAAGCCGGTGCTCGAGCTCAACCCGGACCACGCGCTGGTGAAGCGCCTGGCCGCCGAAACGGACGATGCCAAGGCCGCCGATCTCGCCGGTCTGCTGTTCGAACAGGCGGAGATCACTGCGGGCGCGCAATTGGCCGATCCGGCGGCGTTCGTGCAGCGGATGAACCGGGTGCTGCTGGGCTGAGGAAGCAAGTCGCTGGGTTCCCGCCTTCGCGGGAACGACGGCATGAGGCCCCGATGAGCCCACCGTCGCCCCTGCGCAGGCAGGGGCCCAGCGTATTGTCCCTCGGAGCGCGTAGCGACGCCCGATCCGTCGCCCCTGCGAAGGCAGGGGCCCAGCGACTTTCGGCGTCGCCGCCACGGCGTGACGCTTCGGTTGGCCCGCTGCTATCGTCCCTCCCATGTCCGCGCTGCTCATCCTCTTCCTCTGCCTCGCACTCGGTATCGCCTGCCGTCGCTACGCACCGCTCCCCGAAGGCATCGTTCCTGGAATCAACTGGTGGGTGCTGAACATCGCGCTGCCCGCGCTCGTGCTGGCGCTGGTGCCGCACGTGACGATCGACACGCGCTTGTGGTTCCCCGTGGTGGGCATGTATGTGACCTTCTTCGGGGCGTGGGCGCTGTTCGCCGCGTTGGGAAAGATCCTCGGCTGGTCGCCGCAACGGGTAGGGTGCCTGTCTCTCGTCTGCGGATTGGGCAACACATCCTTCATGGGCTACCCGCTGGTGGAGGCGTTGCACGGTAAGGAAGGCCTTTCCGTGGCCGTGATAGCCGATCAGTTGGGGTGTTTCCCGATGCTTGCCGCCGGGGGCATCGTGGTGGCATCCCTCTATTCCGGACAGGGCGCGAGTGCCTCGGTCATTGCGCGCCGCCTTTTCACGTTCCCCGCCTTCCTCGCCCTGTTGGTGGGGGTCGCCATCGGCATGGCCGGCGGATGGCCGCCCGTGTTCGAGAAGACGCTGTTGCAGATTGGCCAGACGCTCACGCCGCTGGCCCTCTTCTCGGTGGGCCTCCAGTTTCGCCTGCATTTGCGTCGCGAGCAGGTCGGCGCGCTGGTCGCCGGGCTGGGCTGGAAACTGCTGCTGGCCCCGCTGCTCGTGTTGGGAGTGGGCCTTGCGGCCGGGATCACCGGCCTGACGCTCACAGTCGGCGTGTTGCAGGCGGCCATGGCCCCGATGATCTCCGCGGCCATTCTCGCGGACCAGTACGACCTCGAACCCCAACTCGCGAACACCGTCCTCGGCGCCGGTATCCTGTTGTCGCTGGTGACCATTCCACTCGGCAACCTGTTCCTGCCGGCAGGCTGAGACTTGCTATCCCCCATGCCGGCCACATCCTTATTTCCATGACTGACGCTTCGACAAATGCCGGCGTGCGCGCCGACGTGTGGCTCTGGGCCGCCCGTTTCTTCAAGACCCGCAGTCTCGCCAAGCAGGCGATCGACGGCGGCAAGGTGGAACTCAACGATGCGGCCTGCAAGCCCGCGAAAGCCGTGCACGTGGGCGATACGTTCCGCATCACCCGTGGCGAGGAGCGTATCGGCTGCGTGGTGGTGGCGCTCTCCGAGAAACGTGGGCCCGCACCGGAAGCGCAGAAGCTCTACAAGGAAACGGAAGAAAGCCTGGCCGAGCGCGAGCGCCGCCGCGAGGATCGTCGCCTCACCGGTGGCGCACTCCTGCGCCCGGACGCTCGCCCGGACAAGCGCGACCGCCGGCTGATCCAGGATCTGAAGAAAACGCTCTGAGCGGAGCTCCGTCCCGCCACTGCGCCGTTGTAGGAGCCGCTATAGCGGCGAGAAGCCGACGAAGCCGTGAAGCGAGTTCCCTCGCCGCTATAGCGGCTCCTACAGAGAGCTGCGCCGGACAGCCGATGGGATGCTACGACAGCATCTTTCGCAGCTTGTAAATCTGATCCAGCGCTTCGCGCGGTGCGAGGCTGTCGGGGTCCAGAGCGCGCAGCGCTTCCTCGACGGGCGAGGGCAGCGGTGGCGCGAACAGGCCCATCTGTGGCGCAGATGCCGGTGGGGTCACCACTGCGGCAGTGACCTCGTGACCCTGTTCCAGCGCTGACAGGTAACGCCGCGCATCGGCAATCACACTCTTCGGCAAGCCGGCGAGCGCGGCCACCTGCAAACCGAAACTGCGGTTCGCGGGGCCGTCCTTCACCGTGTGCATGAAGACGAGCTGGTCGCCGTACTCCACGGCGTCCAGATGCACGTTCGCGATGGTGCGGAATTCGCCCGCGAGTTCGGTCAGCTCGAAGTAATGCGTGGCGAAAAGCGTGAAGGCGCAACTCGTGGCGGCAAGGTGCACCGCGGCAGCGCGCGCGAGCGACAGGCCGTCGTACGTGCTGGTGCCGCGGCCCACCTCGTCCATGAGCACCAGGCTGCAATCCGTGGCGTTGTGCAGAATGTTGGCCGTTTCGCTCATTTCGACCATGAAGGTCGACTGGCCCCGGGAGAGGTCGTCGCCCGCACCGATGCGGGTGAAGATGCGATCGATCGGCCCGATGGTGGCGGAGGAGGCCGGCACGTAGCTGCCGATATGCGCGAGCAGGACGATCAGCGCGTTCTGCCGCATGTACGTGGATTTACCGCCCATGTTCGGACCGGTGATCACCAGCATCCGGCGCGTCTTGTCCAGCACGAGATCGTTCGGCTCGAAGGGCTCGTCGCGAACCTTCTCGACCACCGGATGGCGCCCGCGTTCGATATGGATGCCCGGCACGTCGGTGAGCTGCGGCGCCGTCCAGTCCAGCGCTTCCGCGCGATCGGCCAGGTTCGCCAGGACGTCGAGCTCGGCCATGGCCGCGGCGGCCGCCTTCAGTTCCGGCAGGCGCTCGATCAGTTTGTCCAGCAGCAGTTCGTACAGCGCGCGCTCGCGCATCAGCGAGCGCTCCTTGGCGGAGAGCACCTTGTCTTCGAACTGCTTCAATTCTTCCGTGATGTATCGCTCGGCGTTCTTCGTCGTCTGCCGCCGCGTGTAGTGCTGCGGGGCCTTGTCGGCCTGGGCCTTGGTGATCTCGATGTAATAGCCGTGCACGCGGTTGTAGCCGACCTTGAGGGTGGGAATGCCGCTCGCGGCTTTCTCGCGTTCCTCCATGTCGACCAGGAACTGGTCCGCGTTCGTGGAAAGACGGCGCAGTTCGTCCAGTTCGTCGTCGTAACCCTCGGCAAGCACGCCACCGTCGCGTAGCAGCACGGGCGGTTGCGGAACGATGGCGGCGGCCAGCAGCGCCGCGGTTTCCGCATGGTCGCCGATGCGTTCCACGAGCGCGTGGATCAGCGGGCTGTCGAGGCCATCGATGTCCTGGCGCAGGCCGGGCGCGGCGGCCAGGCCGTCGCGCAGCGTGGACAGGTCGCGCGGACGCGCCGAACGCAAGGCCACGCGTGCCAGGATGCGCTCCAGGTCGCCCACACCGCGCAGCCGCTCGCGCAGGCTCACGTGGCGGCGCGCATCGATCAGGCTGCCGATCGCCTGATGGCGCCCACGCAGCACCTGGCGATCGCGCAACGGCCGGTTCAGCCAGCGGCGCAGCAGACGCGCGCCCATCGGCGTCACCGTTTCGTCGAGCACGCCGAGCAAGGTGTTCTCGACGTTGCCGCTCTGGTGCGTGTCGATTTCCAGGTTGCGCCGCGTGGACGCGTCCATGGCGATCGTCTCGCCCGCGTTTTCCACGGCGAGGCCGGTGAGATGCGGCAGGGCGCTTTTCTGGGTCTCTTCCACGTAGCCGAGCAGGCAGCCGGCCGCGGCGATGGCCAGGGGCATGCCGTCCACGCCGAAACCCAGGAGGTCACGCGTCTTGAAGAAGCGGCACAGCTCGCGCGTGGCGGCGTCGCCGTCGAAATGCCACGGCTGGCGCTTCCGCAGGCCGGGCAGCGACGAAACGAGCTTGGGCCAGGCCACGTCTTCACCGACCAGGGTTTCCGCCGGCTGCAACCGTGCCAGTTCGGCAGCCAGCCCTTCGGGCGTGCTCACTTCGGTGAGAAGGAAACGGCCGGTGGAGAGGTCCACCCAGGCAAGGCCATAGCCCTTGGGACCGGCCGAGATGGAAAGCAGCAGGTTGTCGCGGCGTTCTTCCATCAGGGCCGCGTCCGTCACCGTGCCCGGCGTGACGATGCGCACCACCTCGCGCTTCACCGGTCCCTTCGACGTCGCCGGATCGCCGATCTGCTCGCAGAGCGCCACCGATTCACCCAGCTTCACCAGCCGGGCGAGATAGTTTTCCACCGCGTGGTACGGCACGCCGGCCATCGGAATGGGGGCGCCGGCCGACTGGCCGCGCTGGGTCAGCGTGATGTCCAGCAGGCGGGCCGCCTTGCGGGCGTCGTCGTAGAACAGCTCGTAGAAGTCGCCCATGCGGAAGAACAGCAGGATGTCCGGGTGCTCCGCCTTCGCCGCCAGGTACTGGCGCATGAAGGGGGTATGCCCGGCCGCTGCCGAGATGTCTTCTGCCAAAGCCATGATTTTCCGAGGTTCCATGCCGATGGCGTGCCACCTGCGGCACGCCGGTCGGACATGATAGCGGATGGCTGGTGGAGCGGGCCGGACCGCGACGTGGCGGGGGCGCGACGCCTGCACGTTTTTTTATCAGGGAAGGCTGCTAACGTCTGCCGGAGGGGATCCGGACAGTTCACGATCAGGAGTTCGAATGCTCGGCAGGCGAATGGATGGAGCGCGGGCGAGCGCCCGCATGCGATGGTTGGCCGCCATGGCCATGGGTTTGGCCTTCTCGGCCGGTGCCGCGGCGCAAGACGCCGGTGCGCACGATTACGACACCCAGGATGCGCGGCTGAATGCCGCTTACAAGAAGCTCTCGGCCTCGCTGGACGACGCCGGACGCAAGGCCCTGCGTGATGAGGAGCGCCAGTGGATCGCTGGCCGCGACAAGGCATGCGGCGTCAAGACGGGCACGGTGGTCAAGGACACCTGCACCACCACCCAGACCAGCTTCAGGGCTGATGAACTGGAGAAGCGCCTTGGTGGCCGGAACACGCCTGCCTCGGGGCAGGCGGCGGTGGCGGGCGACTGGGGATACCGAACCGATTGCAACCTCGGCCATGCCGTGGAGCTTCACGTTCCAGCTGGCGCCTCGCCGGAAGGCACCTGGTCGGACGGCACCCGCACCATGGGCAGCTCGGGCCGGTTCAAGGGCGACTGGCGCGACGGGAAACTCTACCTCCGCTTCTGCGCCGAGGAAGCCGAGCGCGGCGGTTATCCCGTGTGCCCGGCCTTCGGCGAGGTGGAGGGTTACGTGACGCCGGAAGGAAAGCGACTGGCCTGGTACAGGGCCGACGAAAAATACGTCACGCTGGAGCGCGTGGCGAAAGGCGGCAAGGCGCCGCTGGACACGAAGTGCAAGGACGACATGTAACAGCGCCCATTAACCAGGAGTTGCAGCATGCCAGGATTGACTGATAACGAAGCACGTGCACTGTCTTATTTCGCCATCGGCGTAAGCTCCGAAGGCGGTGACGTGGCCTACCGGCTGAGTTTCGCGGGGAACTACCGCGACGACGGCCAAGGCCACATCCGGATGGACCCGATCGGCAACAGCGGGTTCTCCATTGGCACCCTCCAGACCGACTTGGGCCAGCACCCCGAGGTGGCGACGGAATTGACCGACGCGTACCAGGCGTGGGCACGTACCGCGCATCCGGACTGGGCCCTTACCGAGGCCCAGCGCACCCAGACGATTGCCGATCTCGGCCGCACCGGCCGCCAGATCGAAGCCCAGCACGGCCGCCCGCTGGACGCCACGGTGAAGTCGCACCTCGACGCCTTCATGGCGAGCGACGCCGGCGTCGATTTCGTCCACCGGCACGACACCGCGCAGGTGAACAAGCTGATGACGAACGCCATCGCGCCGTTGCAGCAGACCGATCTCTACCGCCACGCATCGGAGGCGGACCAGGCCCGTCTGATCACGATGACGGCCAAGCTGTACAACCAGAGCGAGAGCTACGGAAATCGTCTGGTCGGCGAGCTCCAGCGTGGGCAGCACCACAGCGTGGATGATGTGCGCCACTCCATCGACCGCTATCCGGGTTACGTGACCGAAGGCCGCGATCACGCGCTGGCGGGCGCTGCCTTGTTCAACGACATGCGAGCCACCGGACCCAACCATCCGTTGCGGCCGGCGTGGGACACCGTGGTGAGCAATCCGCTCGTGAATCCCACTCAGTTGGGCAACGATCCGACGCATCCCAACCTCCCGCACGAGTACGCCGCCATCCGCGATGCATTCACTGACCCGGCGCATTCGCGGGCGATGGTGCAGGCCCTGGGGCAGGGCGGTTCGTATGCGCAGACGTCCAACCACCGCGGCTTCTACGCGGAAGGGCGCGACCTCGTGACCTGGGACCGTTCCGGCCACGGCGCCGCCCTGATCAATGGGCAGTGGCAGTCGGTGAACAGCCGCGACGTGTCCACCCACGTCAATGCCGATCGCACGCTGGACGTGAACGTGCGTCGCAACGGCGTCGACGAGCGCCTGCTGCATGTCACCCATCCGGGTCACGTGCGTGCCCCGGCACCGAACCATGCCACCGGCGATCACGTGCAGCGTGCGGGCACGTTGCGGGAGCACGATCACGCGCCCGCCGTGGGCGACCTGCAACGCCAGCTGGCGCAGCTGGGCTACAACGGCGCCGATGGCCGTCCGCTGCGTCCCGATAACGATTTCGGCGCGAACACCACGGCCGCATTGAAGGCCTTCCAGCGTGACCACGGCCTCGGCGACGACGGCGTTGCGGGAGCGAAGACGATGGCGGCATTGCAACAGGCGGCGCAGCGGCCCGCCGCGGGCCTCGACAATCCCTCGCACCCCGGCAATGCGATCTATCGCCAGGCGCTGGACGGCGTGCATGCCGTGGATGCGCAGCAGGGGCGCACGCCGGACCAGATGAGCAGCAATCTGGCCGCCTCGCTGGCGGTGGCCGCGCACGCCCAGGGACTATCGCGTGTGGACCATGTGGTGCTCAGCGACGATGCACGTCGGGCGTATGCGGTGCAAGGCGAACTGAATTCGCCGTTCAAGCAGATCGCGGAAGTCGACGTGAGCCAGTCCGTCGGCAAGACGATGGCGCAGAGCAGTGCGGAATGGCAGCAGCCGCCGGCGCAGAACCAGCAGCCGGCGCATACGCAGCAGCAACAGCAGCAACAGCAACCCGAAATGCATCGCTGATCCGTCGAAGGAGCGCACCTGCGTGCGCTCCTTCGGCTTCACGATCGGTCAGCTCGAAGGTAGGCCGTTCTTTTCGATCTCGGGGTCGCTCTTCCACTTGAGCGTTGCGTCGATCAGTGCATCTTCATCCGTGTCGAGCACCTTGCCTGCCTGGCAGGTACTTTGCTTCACAGGCTTCGCCTGGCCGTCCTTCAAGACCACCAATCCGCCTTCCTGCAACTTGTTGGAGCCGGAGACGGAATAGACGACGTACTTGAATCCGGCGTTCGTGAAGGCATAGGCGTAGCCTCCGGTATTGCCGGCAAAGGTGAGGTGCGTACGCGTGAATTCGCCCTCGCTGCCTTCCGCCGGGTAGGTCATTTCGGGTTTTCCTTCGCGGCCATAGGCGTAGTAAAAACGACCCGCGCCGTGGGCAACGTCCCCTGCGGCGCACATGGAGACGGTCTTGGTGCTTCCGGCGAGAGGGCAGGAGAACACCACCTGGTCGCCGTTTCCGCACATGCTTGCAGGCGTGGTGCCGGCCGAGGCGATGGCCGGGATCAAGGCAGTCGACGCGACGAGCAAGAGTGCTCTTGCTGAATGATTCATAGAGTCGACTCCGTCTGGGAAGTGAAGGCGAAGGGGAGCAATGAGCCTGTCAGATGGAGAGCGGCTCGATCTTCACCTTCTCCATCAATCGCGAAGTGAAGTATTTTTCCTGGTAGTAGCGGATCTTTTCGCACATGACCGGGTGAGGGATGCCCTCATAGAGGAACACTTCCTTTTCCGTGCCCATGGCCTTGAGTTCCTGCGGAAGCATGAGCGCACGCTTTTCTTCAGAGTGGCTCTTCGACACGTCACCCTTCTTGCTCTTGGTGATGTTCTCGCGGCGCACGGTGGTGTAGCCGAGCATGTCGGAGTAATCGTTGGCATCCTGCTGCTCGCGGGGCGCATAGACGATCTGCAGGGCATGGTTGGTGATGATGGTGCGCGAGACATCCTTGCCGTAGGTCGCGTCCAGCTGCGCCATGCTCTGGATGATGGGCAGAAGGCGGATGTTGTAGCCGGCCATGTACGACACCGCCGAGGCGATGATTTCGACCTTGCCGATGGAGGTGAACTCGTCCATGAGCAGGAGGCACTGGTGTTTCAGGCTCGGGTCGTTCTGCGGCAGCACCTTGGTGTTGAGGTTGATGAGCTGACTGAAGAACAGGTTTACGATCAATTTGCTCTCGGCCAGCTTGTTCGGCTGGATGCCGATGTAGATGGTCATCCTCTTTCTGCGCACATCCGTAAGCAGGAAGTCGTCATCGCTGGTGGCGGCATCCAGGACGGGATTGATCCAGGCGTTCAACGGCTCCTTGAAGGTGCCGAGGATGGACGCGAAGGTTTCGTTGGCCTGTGAGAGCAGGTTGGCGAACGCGGACTGCGCGTTCGCACTGAGGAACGGTTCCTTCGATAGCCGGGTATAGAGTTCGCGCAGGTCGGTCCCGTCGCCGGAGGAAAGGCGATAGATCATGCCGAGCGTGGGCTTGCTGCGGATGATCTCCGGCCGCCCCTTCTTCTCGTCGTCTTCCCACTTCTCGCAGAGGTATAGCGAGAACGCCATGAAGGCGTTGCGGGCCTGGCTCACCCAGAACTTCTGGTCGTCGGACACATCCGGGTAGAGCATCGAGGCGATGCTCATGAGGTCCGATACGCGGAAGGCAGGATCCTTGGAAACGTAGCTCAGCGGGTTCCAGCGATGCGTGCGGCGGTCTTCGGCGAAGGGATTGAACAGGTAGATTTCCTGCCCTTGCGACTTGCGCCAGCCGCTCGTCAGATCGAAGTTCTCCTGCTTGATATCCAGCACGACCACCGACTCCTGGTAGTCGAGCAGGTTGGGGATCACCACGCCCACGCCCTTGCCCGAGCGGGTGGGGGCGGCGAGGATCACGAACTGCTGACCGGGAAGGCGGACGAGGTTGCCCTTGTACCTGCCCACGAGGATGCCGTTGGGCGCAGGGGACAGCATCTTCTGCTGGCGCAGGTCGGCCGCCGTGGCGAAACGGGCGTCGCCGTGCATGGATGGCTTGCGGCGCTTTAGGATGAAGTAGAGCGACACGACCCAAAGCAGTAGCGGAAGACCGAATCCGAGGGCCCCACCAAGCTTGATCTTCCAGGCGTACGGTTGGTATTTCGCCAGCCCGAGCGAAAGCGCCCGCACATATTCGAAATAGGTTCCAACCGTAAGCGGTGCTTCACTCACCCCGAGGAAATGCAAGGTGAAGTAACCCGAGAGTGCGTACCCGACCAGAAGCGCGGCGACCAAGAGTCCGCCGGCCCAATATCCTCTGGTTTTAGTCATGTGGCTGTGTCTTCCTGTACGTCTGTGTAGATGCGCGACGGGGATTGTCTTTCGGGTTCTCGTCAGGGACTCGGCCCCGGTACGGACGGGGCTTCCTGCCGTTGTCGGTGCTCCGCCTGCAACTGGCTGTTCTGCGCCGCCTGCTGCCACTCGTGGCTACTCTGCTCGATAGGGGTGGCCATGGCCCGCATGGTATCGACCTCGGCAATGCGCTTGAACGCCGACTGGGCCTCTCCCTGCATCGCGTACGCGCGCGTGGCATCGCCGTTCAAGGTCACGTGGTCGATGCTTTGCAGATGATTCTGCCTCGCAGCTACCGTGAGCGCGGCGGCGAGGCGGTCGCTCCGCTCGTCCGAGGGGCGCCCGTGCTGCTTGTCGAGCTCCCTTACGCCGTCGCGTGCCTGTTGGAAGAGGGCATGGTCAGGGTGCGCCTTGTCGTCGAGCCGTGGCACGGATTTTTTGTCGTCGAACCAGCTACCGGGATGGGTCAGCGTATTCCAGGCACCGGCCGCCTTGCTGCCGATGGCATGGCCTGCCTCGCTCACGTCGTTAGCGATCTCCCGGCCAGCACGCTTCGCGGCGTCGGCCACCTCGTGGGCGGCGTGCCCAATCGCATGCCCCGCCGTGGCGAGATCGTTCGCCACCTCCCGGCCGAGCGCGTGGGCCCCCTCGCCGATCTCCTTGGGAATTTCCCAGGACGCGGACAGCCCCCTGCGAATGTCCATCACGTCGCTGCGATAGCGGTCGATCATGCCCTCGTGAGCGCGATAGCGCGCCTGGCTCTCCGGGCTGATGATCGATTGGCCCAGCAACTTGCTGTCCGGTACGAAGTTGTCGATGGCGTGGGCACCGAAATCGGTGGCCTTGATCGGGTTGCGTGGCGACAGGATGCCGCTGTCGTCGCGATAACCTGCCTTCGACAGGGTATCGATATCCTGTTGTGCGGCGTAAATGCGAACCTCGCCGAAGTGCGGACTGGCGGCGCTTACCAGATCGCCCGCCCGGACGTGGTTGATCACCTGGCTGCCCCCACTGGGTACACCAAAGAGGCTGCCCGCACCGTAGGCGTTGAAGGTTTCCCCGCGCAGGCCAAACTTTGCCGCGTTGATCTCGGCAAGCGTGCCACCCAGCGAATGTCCGGTGACTGTGACTTCGATGGGGTTCGCGGAGAGTTTCGATACGTCAGCAGCCCTTTCGAGCACACGTTTGGTGAAAGCGGCTGCCTCTCCCTCTTGCGCATTGATGCCGGTGAGCACCATGCCAGCGTCCACGCCGCCATCATGCAGCGGTTCGCGGTCGAATTCGGTGCCCCTGTACGCAATAATGATTTCTTGCGTATCTATTCGCTGATAGGCAGTGGCTTGGAGGCCAGTGCGTGGATCGTCAAGGGTATCAATCGCCTTATAAGTTATTCCGCCACGGTCGAATTCCTTTTGCAGGACCGGGTCCTGGTAGCTCTCTTTTGCCAATAAGGCATAGTCAGTCGAGCGCATACTCACGGCAATTTCTCCGAAGCTTGCAGAGTCACCGTGAAGGTATCGTCGGGCCGCTTATATTCCTTGGGATCGCCCACGCCGATGTCGATTCGCTCCATGCTCCCGTCTGCGTAGGACGCATTTGCGAAATACCGTGTGACAGTCGAGCCCCCAAGAATGTCCTTGTTTAATATCCCGGGAGAGAAAGTGATCGGCCCGTGGCGGAGCCCCGCCCCGACGGAAACGAGCGACCAGCGGCACACTCCCTGCCCGAAATAGTCTTCATCCATGAAACGGTCGAGGTACACCTCGGCCTTGTAGACATTTTCGCTTACCGGCTTGAACTCAATGGTCTCACGCCTTTGGGGCACGATAGTTGCGCCGGAAAAGGGTGTCAGCGGAACGCTCGCCGGGTTAACCACCTCATAGTCTGCATATCCTTCGATACGATCGAATTTTCCTGGCGCGCCTTCAATTCGCATCGTGATCTCGTAGCGCATGCGCGGATTAGGGTTGAGCTTGATGTCGGGCTTTTTCATGGTGGCATCGCATGCGTAGGTGGAAAGGAGCACGAAGAGGGCAAAAAAAGTACGGGTAGCTAATCGTCTCACTGGGGCTGCTCCGTTGACTTCAGTGTGATGGAGAACACCGCGCCCGGATCGGTGAAGTCGGTCTTTCTGGGCGATCCTATATCGATCCGGGAACGTGACGACCTTTCATAGGACCGCCCGGAAAAATCCCGCGTTACGCTCTTCTGGCTGGTACCGTAGGCATGTGTGGACAGGAGCAGGAGGAGGGCGGTGAGCACGCCGCGTTGCGGCGTTCCTGTCCTCACGGGCCTGCACCCGGCGCTGCCTGCTGCCGTTGCGCCTGTTGTTGTTGACGGGCCGTGTCGGGGGCCTGCTGGTCCACCTGCTGCCAGGCCCGGCTGCTTTCCTCCATGGACGTGGTCATCGCCTGTTGGGTGTTCACTTCGGCGACTTGCTTGAATGGCGATTGCAGTTCGCCCTGGACCGCGTACGTGCGCGAGGCGTCGTCGCTCAACGCTACGTGGTCGATGCGGTGCAGGCCTTGCTGATGCGCAGCCACGGTCAACGACGCCGCGAGCCTTTCGCTGTTATGGTCCGGCGCGCGCTGATGCTGTGCGTCCAGTCGATGGACGGCTTCTCGTGCCTGGCGGTAGATCTCGTGGCCTGGATGCGCCGAGTCGTCGAGCCTTGGCGCGCCGTGTACCTTGGCCTTCTGCAGGGCCTCCGCGGTGCGCGGTCCAACGATGCCGTCGGCGGGCAGGTTATGCGCGCGCTGGAAGTTCTCCACCGCTTCCTTCGTATGCGCGCCGAAATGACCGTCCGGCGATAGTGGGCGACCACGCTCGTCGCGAATGCCGAGCGCATTGAGGCTTTCCTGCAACGTCCGCACGCTTGCGCCTCTATCGCCCTCGCGAACGACATGCGGGGCATCTGCATGCGCGCGCGCGGCCACTGGTACGGCATGGTTGACGTGCCCGACCTCGCGATCACGCCAGAACGTCTCCGGATTGATCGGACGACCGTGCGCATCCTTCATTTGATAGTGGACGTGTTGCGCGTACTGCGTGGCGCCATCCGGGCCACGACCGCCCATGTGACCGATCGCGTCTCCCACCTGCACATGCTGGCCCACTTTGACCGACTGGGATTGCGTGTGCAGGATCTCGTGGCTGTTACCCTCGGCGTCGCGGATCTTGATCGTGCCGTACTGACCGCCCACGAAGGTGACTTCGCCGGCGACCGGCGAATGCACCTCCGGATGGGTCAAATTGAGGCCCGCCTGGCCGCCTTCGTAGTTGAAATCCGAGCCGCCGTGGGGGCCCTTGGCGCGGTGTTCGCCGTAGTGGCCGGTGATATGTGCCGAGTGGTTACCCTGCTTGGGCAGGATGACATTCATGACGTCTTGATAGGGCATGGCTGCTTCCTCCGGATCAGAGCGAATCGTCTTTCACGCGGTAGAGGTGCCAGCAGTCGTCCTTCCGGAAGAAGAACGTCACCTGGTAGTCGGTGTCCGGTTTCACCAGCTTTACGGCCACATCGGTGGCGCTGGTGTCGGTGCGCTTCGCCGTCAGGCCATCCTTCGCCTGTTCGACCTGGCTCGGCATGATGGGGAAGGTGACCTGATCCTTGGGCAGCGACTTCGAAACCGGCTTCGGCTCGGGATCGGCGTTGGGATCGACCGAGTCGCTTTGCAGCGGGTCGGTCACATAGGCCTTCTGCACGTTGACGTCGTCTTGGAAGAGCGGCAGGAACTGGTCGAAGCTCTCTGCCGGGCAGGTCGTCGCGCCAGCCGATGTTGTGGAGGGTGCTGCCGTGGTGCTTGCGTGGGCTGCGTTGGTCGCCGTCGTCGTCGAAGACGCCTGTGGAGACGGGGGCGAGGATGGACCGCAAGCCGCGAGCAGCGCGGCAGTCAGGAGGAACGTGGCACCTCGCGCCGCGCTGCGTAGCGTGCGGGCAGGCGAGAGCCCGTGGCGCTCTTGGATGACGTGAATCATGCGGTTCTCCATCATGGCGCTCCCATCCCGGGATGCGTGGGGACGTTGGTCTGCTGCTGAGGTGATGGTGCGACAGACCGTTCCGGCCGAGCCTGGGTCAAGGCGGAGGCGCTCTGGTCCACAGGCGTATTGACCGCTTGCGCCGTCTGCACGTCGGCAACGCGCTTGTGCGGCGACTGGGTGTCCCCAGCGACGGCATAAGCGCGGCTGGCGTCGTCGCTCAACACCACGCGATCGATGGACGTCATGCCTTCCTTTTTTGCGGCAACGGTGAGCGCCGCAGCGAGGTTCTCGCTCTGCTGGTCGGGCGTGCGATGGTGCTCGGCGTCGAGCTTATGCACGGCGGCCCTTGCCTGCTCGAACAAAGCATGGTCAGGATGCGACGGGTCGTCGAGGCGAACGACGGGCTGGCGGGTCGCCGCATCGAGCGCGGCACGCGTCTTCGGCCCGGCCACGCCGTCGGCCGCCAGATGATGATCGCGCTGGAATGCTTCGAGCGCCGCCTGGGTGCCAGGACCGAACTTGCCGTCGATCTGCAGAGGCTGGCGATGCGCGTCGGTATAGCCGAGCCCTGCGAGGCTGGCCTGGAGCGCACGTACTTCGTCGCCGTGCGCGCCGGCGTGAAGGGTAGGGCCGCGGCCGGTATGGTGCACGGGTGCGGGATGCGCGGAAGGCGTGGGCAGCGACGCAGCGCCGTGTTCCAGACGCTGCATTACCTCGGGAGTGAGTCGTTTCTCCCAGTCGCGGAAGCGCGTTTCGCGATCCTCCAAGCCGTTGTATTTACCATTGACGGCAAGCGTGGCCGCACGCACGTCGTTACGTGCCTGCTCGGGTACGCGGTTCTCCCAGTACCACACGGCGATCCGCGAGGCGTTCTGCGGATCCGCCGCGAGCTCGGGATGCTTTACCAGATCGAGGTCGAGTGCCTCGCCGGCAGCGCGATAGTTTTCCTTGCCCGTGAGCTGGATGTAGCCACGACCGTGATAACGCCAGCCGTCGCCGGGGGCGTCATTGCCGTTACGGCCGCCGTACATCAGTTCGGCGAGGCGCTCGGGGTGGCCCTGCAAGGCCTGCAGACGAGCGGATTCCAGGGCCTCGGGGCCTTCGCGCCAAGCCGACTGGACCGGAATCTGCGCAATGTTCCGCGTATAGCGGAAGCTTTCCTCCAGCCGGTTCAGGCCGTTGGATTCATGAGTGACCTGAGCCATGAAATTGGCCAGTTCCCTCGGGGAGCGGATCCCGGCCGCATAAGCGTCGGTCAGGACCTGCGTTTCACGATCAATCGCCATGTGTAGCTCCTGGTTGACTCACGGAAGTGCTCGCTTCCTGCGTGTATCGAACCAGCCCGTCCGGGCGGTCTCACATCAATGCGCAACGATCAGGGTAACGTCACCTCCGGCACGGTCGAGGGATCGAAATCGGAGAAGGTCACCGCGCCAAGTTCCTTCGCGGTCAGCTCGGACGACTTGTGTTTTCCGGTGACCGAATCGTCCACCCGTCGTACCACGCGGGTCACGAACCAGTTCTTCTTGTCCGGTGCATAGGTGAAGGTGTATTCGTCCGACCAGTGCTCCCGGCTACCGCCGCCGTTGACGATGGTGAATTGTCCCGCGTCGATCTTCGTGAAACCGTACGGGTCGCCGGCTACGCCGCCGCACGTGCCGCACGGCACCACGTGCGAGTTGGACGCCGCCTTCTGCAGCACGCCCGAAGCATCGCGCACAAGTAGCAGAACCTCACGCCCCGGCGCATCGCCCGGCCTCGCCGTCGCCGAGGTGGGTGGGTCGAGGATAAGAACGACGTCTGCGCCGCCCTTGTCGGTAAGCGAGCCCTTCGCCGAGTCGAGGACCTTCGCCCCACCTGTCGCGAATCGAGTCAGGTCATCCATCTTGCTTCCTTTGGTCGGTGCGGATGCGGGTACCGAGTGGGGCGTGGGTGCGTATGGGTTGTTCTGTGCGTTCGACCATGGGCTGAGAAGCAGCAGGGCACAGGTGCCCAGGGAAAACAGGATTGGATGTTTTGTCATAGATCACCATTTCTCGGTGGTTCGTGCATCGTATGGTAGGCCATGGCTTCTATTCAGGAACTGGCTTTGCACAGGCCGAGAAATACACCGAACAGTGGGTGTCTGGTGTATTGACGCAGTTGTTCATAGCGGCAGCTTCCGCTTGCATCTTCGTAGGTCGGCTGGCGCTCGTGAGACGCGTGTCGCCGACGATCATGGCGACGCAACTGTTCTTCGCGCTGATCAACGTGTGGCAGGTTGTTCCACCTTGGGCTGCACAATCGTTGATGGCCGTGATCTCGGCCTGCTCCTGGGTTCGCATCTCGCCTGACTTGCCGACAATCGGCTTGACGTCATCTATGGCAATGGATGTCCACCTCGCCGTCCAGCGAGGACCGACAAAGCTGTCGGACGGGCCGGGCTGGGGCGATCCATTGTTCATGGGGACGCAAGATCGCCAGCCGTTCCCCTGCTGCGGAACCTGACCGGGTGGGCAACCACCCTCCGCGTTTACTGCTTCCACAGCCCCCAAGCCGAGGAGAAGTAAGAAAATCGAGAAGATACGCATCAGTTGTTTTTCGCGCCCTCTCTATTCGGGTACAGGTTTCACACAGGCTGAGTAGTAGACCCTGCAGCCGGTGTCGCCCGTTTTCTTGCAGTCTTCCAGTGCCTTTTCCTCTGCCAGTCGTTGAATTGGAGAACCGCCCGTGGTGATTTGGGTCATGCCCGACACTAAGGCGACACACCCATTTTGGGCGGTCACCATGGTGTGACACGTTGTGCCACCTTGAGACATGCAGTCATCTATCGCTGAACGCCGAGCTTGATCTAGCGTCCGGCTTTCTCCGGATTTTCCGAGAATAGGTTTGATGTTATCGATGGCAAGCGATATCCAGCGAGGGCTCCACGTCGGTCCGACGAAGTTGTCTGCCGGGCCGGGCTGAGTTCCCCCGTTGTTCAGAGGAACGCAGGATCTCCATCCGTTCCCTTGCTGCGGTACCTGCCCGCTAGGGCATCCGTCCTCAGCGTGAACACCAGACGAGTGCACTGAAACAGCAATCAAGAAAGAGACGATCGATATTGACCGATTGATTGATCGCGTTCTCCGGCGACACATTGCTGGCCTCGAATCTCTGGGGACTTTGACCATAGTGACAGTCGCGAAATGGCGCACGTTCCTAGTTCCCGTATGCGATCTCGGTGCAGGTTGAATAATGTGGCTTACATTCAGTCGAGCCGCTTTCCGTACATTTAGCGACCGCGAGTTTCTCGGCCGTCATCTGTGTAGGTCCTGCTGAGGTCGCAAATCGAGTCGTCCCAACGGCTACCGCGATGCACTGATTTTTTACGTCTCCAATAAACTTGCAGTCAGTTCCACCTTGATTGGAGCAGTCAGACATGGCTCCGGAAATCGCTTCCTCCTCGGAGGCTTTGTTAAGTCCTCCACCAAGGATTCCCTTTGATGTGTCCGCCGCTAGCGCCGTCCAGCGCGCAACTCTTGATGGACCACGGAAGTTATCGCTCGGGCCTGTTGGTTGGGACGAACTTCCCATAGGTACACAGGTTTTCCAACCGTTTCCCTGTTGTGGTATCTGCCCAGAGGGGCAGCCGCCTTCGGCGAATGCGGGGCGGGAAAGTAGGATGAGCATCAGAGCTACGGCTGTCTTGATAAGTGGCATGACTATGTCCGATCCCGTGCGGGCAGGGGCTTGACAACATCTTGCTGCGGGAGGGCGGGCACAGTAGGCGATGTCCACCGCCCTGGCGCATTTATGGCCCCCGAGGTTTCTCCTCGACCGGCTGCCTGACTGTCGCCCGAGAGCCTATGCGCCGACCACGACCCCGGCGGCTGCCCACTCGGTCCAATGCTGCTGCCGGCACCGCCAAACGCCGAATAGGTGAGGAAGTTGCCGAGCGTGCCCTGGAAGAACAT
>Ga0065165_1000185_pt1 | contig 108984 bp, 92 predicted proteins | sample AraplaMF_Cvi_mMF_FD_63813 | JGI IMG/M metagenome (GOLD analysis project Ga0065165, IMG submission 63813) | Arabidopsis root microbial communities from the University of North Carolina, USA - plate scrape MF_Cvi_mMF (version 2) (version 3) | ecosystem: Host-associated > Plants > Roots >... | reverse complement strand
AGTGCGCAGCCTAGCCACCACAATTATTAAACAACAAAAGCATCCTCAAATGGGATGCTTTTTCGCGTTTACAAGGGTTTTAAGCATAATCCCTACTCCTCTTCAATGACTTCCCGTTGCGTCGATTCACGCAAACCTTATCCGGTACGGCAGGCGTGGGAGAGAAAATCAGTTTATCATACCGTATATAAAACTGATTTTACTCCTAACTTTATAAAAATCCATTTACGATAATCCCGTTATCCATGTCTCAGCTCAGAAAAGAAGATATCAAGCAGGAGGTATTCGACCTTTACGACGACTATGCACACGACCGCATCGACCGCCGTAATTTTGTGCAGAGTTTGTCTGCCTACGCGGTGGGCGGCGTGACAGTAGCTTCGTTGATGAGCTTTCTGATGCCCGATTACAAGGGGCAAATTCAGGTCCGAACGGAAGATCCGCGTTTACAATCGGGTTATGTGAATTATGATTCACCCAAGGGTGGTAAGACGATCAAAGCGCTTTTGTCTAAGCCGGCCGATGCCAAAGGGAAATTGGGAGGGATTGTGGTAGTACATGAAAACCGGGGATTGAACCCGCATATTGAGGACGTCGCGCGCAGAGCAGCACTGGCAGGATTTATTTCGATTGCGCCGGACGCTCTTTCGCCTTTGGGCGGTTACCCCGGGAATGACGATGCCGGGCGAGAATTGCAAAGCAAGCGGGACAGGAATGAAATGCAGGAAGATTTTATTGCTGCTTTTGAATACCTGAAAAATCACAAGGACTGCAATGGAAAGATTGGCGTGGTAGGGTTCTGTTTTGGCGGTGCCATTGCGAACATGATGGCCGTACGCATTCCCGATCTGGCGGCTTCGGTGCCTTTTTATGGTGGGCAACCAGCCACTGAGGATGTCCCGAAGATTAAAGCACCGCTATTGTTGCATTACGCAGGGTTAGATACCCGCGTGAACGAAGGCTGGCCTGCATATGAGAAGGCATTGAAGGAAAACCGCAAGGAGTACACGGCATTCATTTATCCCGAGGTAAACCACGGTTTTCATAACGATACGACTCCGCGTTTTGATAAGGCAGCCGCCGAACTGGCCTGGAAGCGCACGATCGATTTTTTTAAGGAAAAATTGGCCTAGCGCAGGCAGCGGTTAAGTGAGCATTCCGGTCTGAGATGATAGAGGAAACTATTTATCATTAGCAAAAAGATGTCATGAAAGGCCATTTACGAACATTTGTAGCGCTTTGTTTTCTGATGGGTTTTAATGCATGTTCTTTACAGGATCACGTCGTCCCTAAGCAAATAAAGCTGAGTACGCCCGCATTTGAGTATACCGATGATTTCAAAATGCGGTTTAAAGTGCAGGTTGATTCGCTGGGCGACTTGCCGGCTACGGAATATGGCATTTTGCACCTGAGTTTTTTCCGGGCAGAAAACGATACAGATTACACGCCGCGAATCGAGCATGGTGCGAGAATGCAATTTGACCAGCCGATTACCTTGGGTATTAACAATTTCATCTACACGGGAAACGCTTTCCAGGGTAAATATTTCTTTTTCTACCGTGCCTATGCATTGCTTTCGGACGGGTCGATAGCGTATGGAGACATTAAGAGCTTTACGTTCGAACGATAGTATCTCTTAAAACCCGAAAAATAAATAGCCCTGTGAACGTTTACAGGGCTATTGCATTATTATGGCCTTTGTTTATTGAGATAATCGGTGTGGTATTGGTGTAGTTTCTGACAGATCTGCCGGGCGGACGTGATGTAGATCAGTCCTGGTTTATTTGAAATATTCGTTTGTGCGTGTACGTGAGTGCCCAGATACAGAGCAAGCAGAAAGGGAAATAATACATTTCCCCTTCTGCCTCTAACAAATTGAATTATCCGCCGTATCGTTATTTGCCGCCGCCCTGGTTGTGGCAGTTTTCGATCATTTTATCTCTCAACTCGATCGCCTTTGCGAGTGCATCGTTGTAGTTAGCTTCTACGCGGGCAGTGTTTGAGTTTTTGGTCTCTTCTGCGCGTGCTTTTGCCTTTTCTGCGATCTCGGTGCAGGTTGCAGTTTTCGCTGCTTCCAGCTGGTTCACTTTGTCCAGATAATCGAGCAACTGGATATTGATGAGCGCTTTAAGGTATTCGTACTGACCTGGGCGCAGGAATGGTTTTACTTTTTCCAACGCTGCCAATGCGTCATTTGCAACCTTAATGCCAGCCTGACGAAGCGCCTCGAAATATGCAGCGTTGTTTTCACCTGTACATTTTTCAAGGTTTTTCTGAATGCGTTCCAGATCCTTGGCGTAGTTGTCGTTGATCTTTCCCAGGTCTTTCGCTTTGCTGTCGTCCAGGCGTTCCTTCGTTTTTTCGAACTTTTCGTTCGCACGGGCGATACAGTCGTCGGTGTTACCTGCCTCGATGGCCGGGCCAGCGGTAGAGCCTGCGGTTACAGAACCGGTTCTTTTGCCATCCAGAAGTCCTTCTACCTTGGCCGCAGTAAGCAACGAAAGATAGCTTTGGAGTTTCGCGTCGGTAGATGCCTTACTAAGGATCGCACGCACCTGCTCAGAATTGAGCACCGATTTGGTAGCCTGTGCAGGCGAAACTTCGTTGAGAGCCTTGATATCAGCCTGTGAAAGTGAAGCAGATACTTCCTCGGCCGCTTTTGAAACGCTCGCAGGAATATTGCTTGCGGTAACTGTGCTGAGCGATTTGTTTAGTTCCTGCGTTTTAGTTGAAGCTTCCACTTTTCCGGGCACGAGTTTGATGTCCGGTGTTTCTTCAAGTGTGGTAGGAGCCATTTCCAGCTTGTCCAGTTGGCTGGAAAGCTCGGTGTTGGCTGGTTCGAGTGAATCCGCTTCTTTGTCCTTACATTCATAAAGGAAGAATGTGAGGAACGTCAGAAGGGTAAGTAATCTCAGAGTACGTGTTTTCATACGAGTTAGATTTAGTGAAAAAGGATATTCGGCGGATTATTAAATTGGTTCTATAAGTGCAATATCTTCCCGGGTCAGCGGGCCTGCGAAGGCCTGACCAATGTCGGCTGATTACCGGGTGTAAACAGTCTGGTGTGTCCATTCGCATAATATTGCCAGGCATTGCCTCTGAAAAGCAAGCTGCATAAGCGAACGGATACTCCTATATGTTTCCTGTCAGACCATCTGATAACCCATTTGGTTATGAAGCATGATCATGACCACACGCGCCTTTCCCGCATTCCAAAAGGAATTTTCGCAATTATCAGTAAGAGGAAGTTTGTGGGACTTTACCAAAACGGAAGTCCGTGAAATTGAATACTTAAAATGTAGGGTAGGATTGTCTAATTGCCCTGGGTAGGGCCCCGCCGGAAAGGGCGGTACAGTGCCTCGTGGCGAAAGCCGTTGATAAGGATTTTCCATCATGTCTTTTAACGTTGAGTGAGTTACTTTCCAGACAGAGCTTCCATTCAAATTGGAATTCCACTAGCAATATGTAGACGTTATTTTACTTAGCATTTCTCACGTGTAAAATAAAATCTACAACAAGTTTAAAGGATAAGATTTCAATTTCAAAATAAAAATATCTCTACAACTTCGTAAGGTACTGGAAATGAGGGTGATAAATTTTATCAAAAGTGAATATTGAAAATTGTTCTTTTAAAAGTAACATGCTTGGATGCGAAGAGAATGTCGTTTTTTCTGGAATAGTCTGCCTGTACCGACCTAGTTTACGATGGTGTAGTGTTGGTCGTGAACATTCATTGGTGATAATAGTCTGAGGCGGTATTATAATTGGCTATTCGCGATTTTTTCAAAACGGATGACTATATTATTGCAGATGGATGCTTTTTTAAGAGTGTCCAACTATCCTAAACCTCTTATGAAACTTATCAAATCAGTCCGGCCCGGTGCAACATGCATCCGGTTTCCCGCCGCATGGTTGCTCATTCTCCTTTTTTCCACGACATCCTATTGTCAATCCATTGACCTGCTGATCAAAGGTGGTCACGTAATCGACCCTAAAAACCGCATTGACGGTGCAATGGACGTGGCTATTAGCGGCGGCAAGATTGTACAGGTGGCAGCCGTCATTTCGCCTTCTGACGCCAAAAAGGTGGTAGACGCCAAGGGAATGTACGTCTCACCTGGTTTTATCGACATGCACGTACACGTTTTCAACGGTACAACGCCGGAGGCCTACATTGCCAACGCTGCCACCAGCGTCGCGCCCGATGGTTTCACTTTTCGCACGGGCGTTACCACAGTTGTAGACGCGGGCTCGTCGGGATGGCGAAATTTCAAGCTGTTCAAGGCGCAAACCATCGACCGCGCACAAACCCGCGTGCTGGCTTTTTTAAACATAGTTGGCACCGGTATGGTGAGCCGCTATGAAGAGCAGGATCTGAGCGACATGAACCCGCAAATGGTAGCCAATATGATTAAAAGGTTGTATCCCAATATCATTGTAGGAATCAAATCTGCACATTACTGGGGCGATTACAGCCAGGTACAACGTGCAGTGGAAGCCGGAAACCTGGCGGAAGTACCGGTAATGGTCGATTTTGGTGAGCACCGGCCGCCGCTATCGATCGAAAAGCTCTTCCGGGAGTACCTTAGGCCCGGAGATATTTTCACGCATACGTATGCGCACGGGCCTAGCGACCGCGAAACGGTAGTGGATGACCAAGGCAAAGTGAAACCTTTCGTGCTCGAAATGCAGAAAAAAGGCCTGGTGTTCGATGTAGGTCATGGTGGAGGTGCATTCGCGTGGCGACAGGCGATCCCTTCCATCAAGCAGGGTTTTCTGGCAAATGTGATCAGTACCGACCTGCATACCGATAGCATGAACGGAGGTATGAAAGGTCTCGATAACGTTATTTCCAAATTCCTGAATATGGGCGTTCCATTGTCCGAAGCTATCCTGCGCGTTACCTGGAACCCGGCACAAGTGATCAAACGTCCTGAACTGGGTAGTTTGAGCGTGGGCTCGGAAGCCGACATTACGGTTTTCAGCGTCCGTACAGGAGACTTCGGATTTATCGACGCCCGCAGATTGAAAATGAAAGGGAATAAGAAGCTGGAAGCCGAGCTGACACTCCGTGCGGGCAAGGTTGTGTGGGATTTGAATGGTATTGCGGCAGCGTCTTGGGAATCTGAAATTCAAGGCAAGTAAGCGGTATGAAAATGATACGCTCCAAAGTCCACGCTATGGGCCGGATTGGTATCTGGCTTGTGTGGTTATTGGCGCAAAGTGCTTTTGCGCAGACGTATGAGCTCGTGATCAAAGGTGCGCAGGTAATCGACCCTGCCAATTCGCGGAATGGGAAAATGGATGTGGCTGTCAATCAGGGGGAAATTGTGAAAGTAGCCCCGGCTATCAGCGAAGCTGCCGCGCAGGTGATCGATGCAGCGGGACTCTACCTCAGTCCGGGTTTTATCGACCTGCACACGCATGTGTTCGTGGGTACGGAGGCAGGGCAATTTGCGAACGGTGTCAACAGCGTTTCGCCCGACGACTTCACGTTCCGCGCCGGGGTTACCACGGTCGTGGATGCCGGCACATCGGGCTGGCGCAGCTTTCCCACCTTCAAAAAGCAGGTAATCGATCAGTCCAAAACGCGTATTCTCGCATTTCTGAACATTTCAGGTGGCGGAATGACGGGTGCGGCGCATGAGCAGGACTTGTCGGATATGAATGCCGACTCCGCCGTCGCGCTCATGCGGCAATACCCCGACATCATTGCGGGCGTGAAGATCGGGCACTACAACGGTAAAGAATGGACGCCGTTTGATAATGCGATGCATGCAGCCAGACAGGCTGGCAAGCCGCTTTTTGTGGAATGCCATTTGCCCGAATATACATTGAAAGATCAGTTGGCGAGGATGAGACCGGGCGATATCATTACCCATACTTTCGAGCATATTAAGGAACGGATGCCAATTGTCGGGGAAGACGGACAGTTGCATGCTTTCGTTCTCGAGGCTCGAAAAAGGGGCATATTGTTTGACCTCGGCCACGGAGGTGCCGGTTTCTGGTTCGACCAGGCGGTACCAGCAATAAAACAGGGTTTTTTCCCCAATTCCTTTGGTACCGATTTGCACCGTTTCAGCATGAATTCGGCTATGAAGGATATGGCGAATGTCATGTCGAAATTCATGGCAATGGGTCTTTCTCTTGAACAGGTGGTGGAAATAGCAACCTGGAACGCCGCAAAAGCCATCCTGCATCCAGAGCTCGGCAGCCTTCAACAGGGGAGTCCTGCCGATATTGTGTTGTTCCGTTTGCGGGAAGGCGATTTCGGGTTTATGGATTCCGCCGGCAACAGCATCCGCGGGAGTCGCAAGCTGGAAGTCGAGCTGACGATCCGCCAGGGCAAGGTCGTTTGGGACCTGAATGGCCTGGCTGCGAAGAAAAAAGGATTTTAACCGAACGCATCATGTATTTCCATCATATCAAATTCAACAGACCGGGTACGTACCTCAGTCTTGTACTCATTACGCTCGCGCTGGCGGGTGCTACCCATTTGCGGCAGGATAAACTGCCACCCGGCGATCCCGATAACGGAGGACTCAGCACGCCCGATGGTTTCGAAACGCTCGTAGTAGCCGACAGTACCGGCCTGGCGAGGCATATTGTGGTGAACAGCAATGGTGATATTTATATTAAACTCCGCTACTTCGGCAAAGGCCAGGGCGGCGGTACGGTGGCGCTGAGAGATACTACTGGCGACGGGAAGGCTGACATTATCCGGAATTTTGGTAACTATCAGGACCACAGTAGCCTGGCCAATGGGATCACCATTCGGAATGGTTACCTCTATTACAGTTCTTCCCTCGCAGTTTATCGTAGCAAACTTGTTCCCGGGCAGCTCCTGCCCGACGAGAAAACCGAGCTGATCCTCCAAGATGACCACGAACATGGTGCCCATTGGCACATTACCAAACCCATGGCTTTTGATGATGAGGGTAATATGTACGTACCTTTTGGAGCGCCTTCTGATGCTTGCCAGGATATGGTGAACTCGCCCGGCGGGAAACCGGGCAGTCCGGGCATAAACCCGTGCCCTGACCTTGAAAAACACGGTGGAATATGGAAGTTCAGCGCATATAAGCCCAACCAGACTCAGGCCGATGGTTCATTGTATGCCACCGGACTGCGAAGTATTGTCGGTATGCGCTGGAACCCTTCCGATAAAAACCTATATGCGGTAGTTCATGGCCGCGACAACCTGCATCGCCTTTTCCCGGAGCTTTTCACGGCGTGGCAGAGTGCGGTGCTTCCTTCCGAAGAATTTGTGAAAGTAACCCAGGGGGCGAATCTAGGCTGGCCCTACTATTATTACGACCAGATGAAAGCCAAGAAAATGCTTAATCCGGAATATGGCGGCGACGGTAAAAAGGAAGGAGAAGGAGCTAAATTCCAAAAGCCGCTCATCGGATTCCCGGGGCACTGGGCACCCAATGACTTACTTTTTTACCAGGGAAACCAGTTTCCCGATCGTTATAAAAACGGGGCATTCATTGCTTTCCACGGCTCTACCAACCGGGCGCCTTATCCACAGGCTGGGTATTTCGTGTGTTTCGTGCCGTTCCGTAACGGCAAACCTTCCGGCGAATGGGAAGTGTTTGCCGATGGTTTCGCGGGAGTAGACCCGATTATCAATGTAAGTGACGCGAAATTCAGGCCGATGGGGCTCGCTGAGGGACCGGATGGCTCATTATATATCACCGATTCGCGCAAGGGCAAGGTCTGGCGTATCATGTTCAAAGGAAATAAAAAGGCCTTTGGTACAAACCAGCTTGTATCGATGGCGAAGCATAAGCAGCTCGCACACATCCGTACACCCGACGAAGTGGCTGATAACCTCGACATTAAAACGAAGGAGCTCGGGCAGCGCATTTACAACACCTATTGTACACCGTGCCATCAGCGCAACGGGCTTGGCGACGGCAGCCGGTTTCCGCCGCTTGCCGGATCGGAATGGGTGACGGGCAGTAAAAAACGGCTGATAGAAGTGGTTGCAAAAGGGCTGGAGGGGCCTATTCAGGTGGCAGGAAAGCCTTACAATGATCTGATGCCGAAGCACGATTTCCTCAAACCAGAGGAAATGGCCCAGGTGCTTACCTACATCCGCAAGAATTTCGGGAATGACGCCGATGCCATTTCGGTTAGCGACGTGCAGCGGGTGCTGGGTAACTAACCAATGCAAAACGCCCGCCGGAACTCCGGCGGGCGTTTTACAAATTAAGATTCAATGGACTAAGGCATCAGCACTTTTTTGGTGATAGCACCGGCATTGCTGCGTTGCAGCGACAGAATATAAAGCCCGGAAGAAATGTTACCCTTAGGTTTCAACGTAAACTCGTTACCGGTTTTGCTTAGGGAGAACCGTATGGCTTTACCCGACAAATCAAAAAGACTCACATTCGCGGCGTTTTCGTTTTTAAGCAGGAATTTGATTTCCCGCCCTGACGCCGGATTGCCCAGAAGTTCGAATGCTACGCTGTTGGCACCGTTATCGATGGAAATCATCCGCGAGAACTCAAACTTGCCGTCCGCATCGACCATTTTGAGGCGGTAGTAGTTATTTCCGTTCAAAGGTTTGTTGTCCAGGAACTTGTATTGCTGGGTTGCGGAGGAATTACCCTTGGCCTCCACGCGGCCCAATTGGATAAACTCTTTTGCATCTGCGCTCCGCTCCACATTGAAATGGCTACTTCCGCTTTCCTCGGTGGTAGTCCATGAAAGGCTGACGGCATTATCCAAAAGTGTTCCGTTGAAACGCGCCAATGTAACAGGCAGCGTGATCGTACAACCATTTTGCAACTCGGCTACAATTGCATTGGGCAAGCTCGGGCCGGTAAGCACCACCCATATCGTACGTTTATCTTCCAAAAATGCATATGGATAGGCTTCGTCCTTACTTTGGATAGGTTGTGATGACGAGAGGTTAGTCGGGCCACTTGTATAAAAAGGCAGATCGCCAGCACCGAAGGTAGTCGATCCGTTTGTCAACACTCCGTCGTCAAGGTATAGGGTATAAGAAACCTCGAATGCGGTAGGGTTGGTGGAAATGATACTCAAGTCGTATGTACGAGGGCCCTCGGGTTCATTACAATTGATTTTACCGGTAATGACGGGGTCATTGATTTGCAAATTGAAGCCTTCTGCATAGCAGTGTACAGGTGGGTTTGCGCTGGATGCCTGGCTCGACCACACGTCTCCCTTCAGAATAGGAAGATCTTCGCATGCGCCTGGGACCGGGAACTGAATATTATTGATGGTAATACGGGATACTCCCCCACCCAGGTCTTCTTCGATGATGGTCAGTCCTGTATACAAGGGTATAACAGTACCGTCGGCGCTGTAAGTTGATAACAATGATACCGCACCGTCGGTATCGATAGCCAGCGTGGCCAGTACATCGCCGAGGTCGGCTGCTTTCGGTGCTTTTTTGTAATCGATATCAGGATAATCGGCAGGTTTCCACAAGTGCACATAGGTAAACTTGTTACCATTGTTTTTATCGATCGTGAACGACAGGTTGACGTTCACATTGCAATTGTCGCCACTGGGAGAAACACTGTTTAATTCAATTGCTGGTTCAACCAACGCGCACTGTGCGAGGGTCTTAGAAGGGATGTGAATGGCCGCGAGGACAATACATGCCCATAGGTAAAGAGTTTTCATGATAGAGGACGTTTAGTGACTAAATAATCATACATCAATATACTTCCAATATCTTGAAATAGTTACAATGTTGTGAATTTGGTAAAGTATTTTTTACTAAACTATTTGGTAGTGTAATTGATTGTAAAACTAATACTTATTGTAGTAAATTTAGTTGTTTAACCATTTAGAAGAAATGTATTCAAATATGTACATGTATTTTTATATATCTGATTAACAGTTATTTATAGGTTGGTAGAACTTTTTTATAGGCAAGATTAATTTTAATAAGACTATTTATAAATATTTGTTTAGAGGTGCGATGCTGGTTGTAGTAGTTAAGTGATTGTATTGTAAAAGTACAATTTCGCCAAAAGTGTTCGTCTTAATAGAATCCTACTTTGTGCACACCGTTTTTGATAGCCGGGCCAGTGAAGTAATACTATACGTCAATCTTTTTTGAGAGCATTACAAGATTCGTTCTTCAGTTGCTCTTTCTTGACCCACCTCTTCGCTTTGAGTAGCCAGTTATTTTGCCGGTGCCCTATCTGTTTCTGCCATTTGCTCATTCTTTTTGCGATCCCCGCTTTCATCGTTGCTTTTTAGCAACGAGTTCGAATATCCGGCTCCTCTCCTTTACTCTAAAACAACACACGATGAAAGTACTTTCAATTTGCACGATCCTTACAATCCAGGTCGCGCTCGCCATAGCGCAAGCTCCTCAACAGTTCAGTTTTCAAGGGGTGGCACGACAAGCGGATGGGAAAGCAGTTGCCAGTGAACAAATAGGTGTTAGGATCAGTATCAAGGCAGAAAGCGCGTTTGGTACATTGTTGTATCAGGAAACGCACAGTCCGCTGACGAACCTGATAGGTATTTTTGACATTTCGATTGGTGGCGGTCAAGTCCAGTCTGGAGATTTGAGCAGCATCGATTGGGGGAGCGGAAAGTATTTTCTACAACTCGAAATAGACATAGCGGGTGGTACGAACTATGTCAATGTGGGAGTTTCCCAGTTGTTGAGCGTGCCATATGCTCTACATGCCCATCACGCGCAGTCGTGGAGGCATAACCAGCCAGTTGTTCAGACAGGATTGTTCCAGGGCGGCGGGCAATTGAGCCCATCCGGGGATGGTCCAAGGCTTATCTGGTATCCCCGTAAAGCCGCCATGGCTGTTGGTTATAATGCCGGTGGCTCATGGGATGATGTAAATTTGGGAGAGTACTCATTCGCAACAGGTAACCAGTCGGCGGCCAAAGGTATGGCAAGTGTTGCGATGGGCTGGCAATCTCACGCTGACGGCATCTATTCGGTCGCGATGGGCGAAAAGGCGAACGCTATGGGTGACGGTTCGGTGGCTTTCGGCGTAGGGACCGTTTCCAAGGCAGCCGGTTCAGCTTCGTTTGGTGCTTTCAATGATGCGCAGGATAATCCAGCTCCCAACGGACAAGGCGCTTTAATGACTGACCGAATTTTCCAGATCGGAAATGGATTAAACTTTCAGTCTACCTCAAATGCGTTTACAGTGCTACGTAGTGGACATATTGGGATTGGCAATGCCTCCGTTGTTCCATTGTTTCCCTTGGATATCGATGGTAGAATGCGGCTGCGGCATCTAGGAAATACCACTGCCGGAATTCATTTCAATGACTCTCAAAATAATTTGAGTGGTTTTGTGGGAATGATGAGCGATCAGAAGGTCGGATTTTATATCGGAGATAAATGGAATTTTCAGGTAAAGGACAATGGTGATGTGGGTATCGGGAACAATGTACCTGATCCGACATGCCGCCTAGATGTCGGTGGAAGGATTCGGATCAGGCATTTGGATAATACGACAGCAGGAGTTCATTTTGATAACTCAAACAACGTAGCAACGGGTTTTGCGGGGATGATGACCGACGATGAAGTGGGTTTGTACGTAGGTAACTCATGGAAATTTTGGGTAAGTGCCGCGGGCAAAGGTTTCATGCGTGGAAAACTTGGGGTGGGTACGGATATTTTTGATCCCGAATTTACACTTGATCTTGCTGGTCGTGCTCGCATTCGCCATACGGCCAATGCGACCGCAGGGATCTATTTCAATGACTCACAGAACAATGTGAGTGGTTTTGTGGGGATGATTAGTGACGATAAAATAGGGTTCTATTTGGGCAATAAATGGAGGTTTAAGGTAAAAAGCAATGGGTATGTAGGAATTGGTGACGATGTGGTGGATCCTACTCATCTTTTGGATGTAGGAGGAAGGATCAGGCTTCGTCATCACGGAAATGCAACCTCCGGCATTCATTTCGATAATTCTCAGAACAACGCGAGTGGTTTTGCCGGGATGATGACGGACAGTCAGATCGGTTTTTATGCTGGGAATTCGTGGAAATTTTGGGTGGATGATGTTGGTAATGGGTTTGTGAGAGGGAAATTGGGCGTTGGATCTCAAACTTTTACACCAGGGTACGCATTAGACGTTGACAGAAAAATACGCTTTCGGTATCAACAGGGGGATTTTCCCGCAATTTACTTTGACGGCGCTTTATTCAATGGAGCGCAATTGATATCGTTTGCAGATACGGTTGTACGTATACAAATGGGATCAGGAATATTAGGGCATCAATTGGGATTTGACTTCTTAGAAGATGCAAAAGGTCAAAACCCACATTATGTTACGCCTTTTCGCATCGACCATAACGGTTTTTGGGTTGACTATGCCGCTTGTAACACTGTTGTGGCCAATAATATTTTCGACAATTCCGACCGAAATCTAAAAAGAGACATTTCTCCGTTAACGCGAAGCTTGTCGAAAATTCAACAGCTAAATGGGTATCACTACTATTGGAAAACTGGCAAGGATCAAGGTCTACAAACCGGGGTAATAGCGCAGGAAGTGGAAGCGATTTTTCCTGAACTTGTCCGAACGGATGAAAAGGGAATAAAATCGGTCAATTATATGGGCCTTATCCCCCACCTCGTAGAATCTCTCAAGGCCTTGAAAGCGGAGAATCAAGAATTGATGAAGGCAAATGTAAGTCTCGACAATCGCCTTGGCGACTTGGAAAAGCGGGTTGCTAACATGCCCTTCCAGGCAGCTTCTTTGAAGAAGGAATCAAGTAAATAAATTTGAATTACACACTCTAAATAAATGTGAAATGAAAAAAATAGCCTCGCTCTTTCTCGTTTTATTGTTTTTTGCAAATGCCGCCACAGCTCAGTCCCCGCAAAAATTTAGTTTTCAAGGTGTGGCGAGAGATGTTAACGGAAAAATTCTGACGGGCGGCAGCAGTGTTAGCGCGATTAGTTTTGCCATTCGTAAAGGCTCCGCCAATGGGCCGATCGAATACAATGAGATTCACACTAATGTAACGGTTTCAGCTGGGAGGATTTTTAATTTGCAGGTTGGTGCCGGAAATCAAATTCTTACAGGCGACATCGGCTCAATCGAGTGGGGTACTGATACATACTTTCTCCAAATCCAGTTTTCGTTACTTTAATCATTCACACTATGAGATTTTTATTAGTTCTTTCGCTCATTTGGGGTGCCTCATTGGATATTGCAGTGGCTCAGGTACCTCAGAAATTCAGCTTTCAGGGCGTGATACGAGGAGAGGATGGAAAGGCCCTCTCGAGTGGAACGACCGTGGCCTACATCCGATTCACTATTCATAAAAACGCTGCTGACGGGACCATTGTTTATGACGAAACGCATCATAATGTAATACTGGTCACGGGAGGCATTTTTAATGCTCAGGTTGGAGCCGGGGATCAAATTAACAGCGGAGTATTTGGTGTTATTGAGTGGAGCAAGGACAATTACTATTTACAAGTACAATTTGATCTAGGTGATGGGAATATCCATGATTTGGGCTCTGTACAATTGTTAAGTGTACCTTATGCACAGCATGCGACAACTGCCAATTCATGGACCCATAATGAATCGGTCGTGCAAACGGGAGCATTTGGCGTGGATAGCTTACTTAAGCCGTCGGGAGAAGGGGCGCGGCTGATCTGGTATCCGCGAAGAGCAGCTTTTCGCGTGGGTTTTAGTGCATTGGATCATTGGGCGGACGCAAATATAGGAGGCATGTCTTTCGCAACGGGCAGTTCTACAAGAGCTACCGGAACTTATAGTGCTGCTTTCGGACTAAATTCCAACGCATCGGGCGGAGCTTCTGTGGCAATGGGTATGGATGCCCACGCAATGGGTCTTTCTTCTGTGGCTTCGGGTGTAGGGACCTACGCTAAGTCTTACGGGGCCACGACTGTCGGTGTTTACAACAATGATGAAGATCCATTCGGCCCCGGGACGAATCCGGAGGATCGTCTATTTCAAATAGGAAATGGGACCACGGGAGCCAGATCCAATGCGCTGACGGTGTTGGTAAACGGACATGTAGGTATCGGAAATAACGCGGTAGCCCCCACGCATCTTCTGGACATCGGTGGTAGGGCGCGTATACGCCACAATGGTGCTACTGCCGGGATGTTTTTTGACAATTCGGTGAGTGTTCCGACCGGATTTGTGGGAATGATAACCGATCAGAGAATGGGCTTCTACCTCGGGAAATGGCGCCTTCAGATCCAAGACAATGGTGCTATTTCTTCCGGTTTTGGCAATGCTATTGGAGACGAATCGGTAGCTTGGGGCCCGGGAGCAACGGCAAAGGCCTTTGGGGCAGTGGTGGTTGGGCCTTATAATAATGTTCAGGACAATGCAGTTGCCACACTTGCTGGTGCAAAAAACACGGACAGAATTTTTCAGATTGGAAACGGCTGGGGAGAACAGGCTCTTTCCAATGCATTGACGGTGTTACGAAATGGTAACATCGGCATCGGTAACGACGCGGTGTTCCCGACCTATTTGCTTGAGGTGGGCGGGCGCCCTCGCATCCTGCATTCCAATAATGCCACAGCAGGGATTCACTTTGACAATTCTCAACATGTTGTGGATGGTTTTGTGGGAATGAAGACAGACGACCAGGTGGGGTTCTATCTAGGGAATTCTTGGAAATTCTGGGTAGATAACGGAGGGAATGGCTTCATCAATGGCGCAGTTGTTCAAACATCCGACCGCCGCCTCAAACGCGACTTTACACCGCTTTCAGCCAGCCTCGAAAAGTTCACGCACCTGCAAGGCTATCATTATTACTGGAAAGACAAAGATCGTGATCAATCACTTCAAACGGGCCTGATTGCCCAGGACGTGGAAGCGCTGTTTCCGGAACTGGTAAAAACGGATGAGAAAGGTTTCAAATCATTGAATTACACGGGTTTGATACCGCATCTGATAGAGTCCGTAAAGGAGCTGGCGAAGCAAAATGCGAAGCTGGAAGCGGAGAATGCGGCTTTTCGGGCGGATAGCCGGGCAATCAATCAAAAGCTGGCAGCCATAGAGGCACGTCTAGGCCAGCTATCATCACCAAGGGTTGAAACAACGGTAAAATAGAGGTTTAAGTGAGAGGTCAATAGCTGCATTCAACTTGAGTGCAGCTATTTTGTTTTATAAGGATCTGAAAACGACGGAGACTACTTCTTCTGCCAGCCCTATCGACATTTGTGCCTGGTCTCTGAAATTAAACACATGCCCATCCCTGCGTACTTCATCGGTAAGCGAAAAGTCGACCGTTTGGATCAGCCAGCCTTCGTCCTGCGGGGTTTGGGTGGCAACAATGCCTTCTTCGGGCATGCCCTTGTCGGGCGTGGTGTAGAATGCCGCGTAGCCATAATTGAGGTCCACGGCGGGCGACCATAATGCTTCTCCCACGGTTTGGGACACTACGGTAAAGGCCTGGTTTTCGAGTGCGCGGGCGCGGGCACCTACGTGTACGCGCGTGGCACCGCGGATGGTTTCCGTGCAACTTGGTGCAAGGATCAGGTTGGCGCCGGCTTCGCAGAGTTTTTGTGCACCAATCGGGAATTCTACGTCGTAACAGATCTGAATGCCGAATTTGCCCCATGATGCTTCAAAAACCGTAAGCTGTTTCGGAGCGCTATCGATGCCCCATTGCTCGTTTTCGAAACGGGTCATGAAAAACTTGTCCTGATAACCTGCCAAACCATTGGCTGAGAATACGAAAGCCCGGTTAAGTTTCTTATTCCCTTCGATTACAGGAATGCTCGGAGCGATGATGATAACGCGGTATTTACGGGCCAACGCCTCGAAAGTCGCGCAGAAATCGACCCTTAACTCATTCAAATCGTGTATCTGGCGACGGATATCGCTGCGTACCTCATCGCCGAAGATACTTACCAGTTCCATAGCTCCGTATTCCGGGAAAAGCAATAGCTCTGCTCCCCGAATGGCGGCGTCGGATACCCATTTTTCGGTGTGCTGCTGCCATGCGGCGAAATCCGGGTGTTCGGTGATGGGATATTGCGCCGAAGCGATGGTTACTTGCTGCATTGGGCTTAACGGTTGAGCGGTTTGGTCCAGAAAATCATGGTTTTCGGCGTAGAGGTAGTTTCTCCTAAATCGGGCCATTCCATGGTACTTTGTAATGCGGGTTCCTCACGATAACCGCGTTTGAGCCAGAATGCGTCGTTTGGACGATAGTCAGACGGTTTAAGCGGATGGTTATGGCCCCGGTCGACGGAGCAGAAACAGCAGGTTTCGAAAATGCCCAGACTGCGGGCATGCGCCTCACGCTCGTCGAAAAACCGGTGCCCAAGTCCACGGCCGCGGTAGGCGGATAGAAGAATGCTCTCGCCAAAATAGCAAATAGCACGCACGTCAAAGCCGGCGTCTTCGAAAGGTTTGCGAACTTCGGCGGTTTCGTCTTGCAAGGGGATGCAGGTCGTAGCACCCACCATTTCATTGCCGTCATAAACAGCAAAAAGGAAGGAATGCTCCGATTGCAGGTAGGTTTGCAAATAACCCAATTCATATTCCACACTGCCTTCGTATAAATAGGGATAGTCCCTGAAAACGGCAATGCGGAGCTTGGCAAGATCATCGAAAACTTCCGCAATACCCGCTCCGGTTTTATGAACGAAAGTCAGTTCGTTGGTCATGGTTTAGAAACAAGCTCGATCCAGAGCGGTAGGTTGTAGTAGGTGGTTACGCGGCTGATCTTGCCATCGGTCACTTCAAGGAATGCGCCGGCGGGTAGCACGTATGATTGTCCGTGCGCTTCGGGAAGGCCTTCTTCCGCCTGCTTGTAAATGCCGTTCACGATAAACTCCACGGCCACACGTTTGTTCTGCGGCTCGCTGAAAAACACCATGTTAGTCAGTGTCTCTTCGTAGGCCTCGTCCATTTTTTGTAGAAATGCAGTGAATTTTTCCAGTCCGATGCGCACGTCGCCCTGGTTGGCTTCATGTCTTACTTCGGGATGGAGCAATGCGAGCATGCCTTTCCAGTTTTTCGCATTGAAGGCTTCATAATATTGTTGTACGATTTCGAGTGCAGTCATTTGTCTGATATTTGTTCAAAAATTATTCAAGGTAAGGGACCCAAAGACACCTGTCCGTTGGCATCTTTGCGGTACACGCCAATGCATCCGGAGGTGAATTTCGGATCGAAATGCGGCTCAGCGGCGGCCAGACTGTTCGGGAACGGCTTTGCCGCGTTAAAAAAATAAACCGTCGTGGTGCCGTATTTCGTGTACGGCATGAGGTCGCCGTATTGGCGCATATCCTTCGAAAGCGTGTCCTGTACACTCACCGCATATATGCGTACGATCGGACCGGTGTTATTCTCGTTCCGGTACATCGCCACTTCCCGAAACCCGCCTTGCAGATCGGCGACGGTAGGCTGCGAAGCGGAGTCGTAAACGATGTAGCCAATGACAATGGCCAGTGCGAGTAGCAGGAGGTTCTTTTTATTTTTAAAAAACTTCATAACAATTAATTAGGGTCATTTTATCGGAACATAAAGCCATTTGCCGTCACTTTCCATCGCGAGCCGGTAGGATTTTTCGTGATAATCAAATCCCGCTCCTTCGTTCTTCTCGGCGATGATCACATCGGGCTGAAATGCCGGATTTTCCAGCACCCTCGAGGGATTTGCCACGCGTACGTGCGCAAATGTGCGCCCGGGCTTTCTCAACAGGAACTGGTAAGCATAGTCGAAACTGGCTTCCGTAAAAATAAAACCGATTTTTTGCGGATTGAGTGCATTCACCTGTTTCAAAATTGTTTCGGTTCCGGGCCAGTGGTCGCCCCAGAACAGCCGTCCGGGACTGGCATAAAAAACGCTTTCCTGTTTGAGGTTCAGGTTGGCGGCGTCGACGCGGATGTTGAGATGCAATGCAGAATTGATAGGCGGGAAAATTTTTTCAAAAAACCATTTCGTGGAAAGAAACGGGTGTGCAGAACTGAGCAATGCGAAAGGCAGTGCCGCCAGCCAAAGCAGGAACGGGAGCAGCCGGGCCGGCCATGCGGACAGCACCGAGCCATAGGTAAGGCCCACAACGGGAGCTGCCAGGAGAAAGAATGGAATATGCAGCCGTGAGCCGTAGGTCTGGTAGCTGATAAAAAAGCAGAAGACCAGTATGCTGAGAAAAGTCAGCCAGCCATACCATTTGGCAGCTTTGGGCAGGCGCGTGAAAATCAGAAGCGGAATGCTGAAAATAATCAGCCAGATACCAAAGAAATTATGGGCGAAATCCTCATTGAAATTCAGCTTGTTCATCTTGAACGGCATTCCGAGGCGCGGCACATCGAGGGGAATGCCCATTGCCGCGTGGAGATTTCGGAGCTGGTTCAGGAGAAAATCGTTGTACCGGTTACCGGGCGACACGAAGCCCAGGTGAAGGAAAGTGTGCTTGCTGACCGACGAAATATAATCGGCCGGGCCGGTAAAGGTGTTTTGGTTTCCTGAACTGATGGTGCCTACGGGCGATGTGAAGATTTCGGAGGTACGGTACCAATAAGGAACATTGAGTGCCAACGTAAGGATGAGGGAGGCCGCCGTGAAAGTGACAATGTGCTTCCGGAAAGCCGGTTTTCGAAGCATCGAAATCAGTAGGTAGGTGCCGAATGGAAGCACGTAAAACAGGAATGTCCCTTTCGTCATCATACCTACTGCACAGCAGAGCGGAATCAGGTACAGGCTTGCCGGATGGTTATTCCGGATGTAATCAAAAACAAAAAATACGGTGGCGAGGATGAAAAAGGCCACGACCAGGTCATTCTGGGTCGTCATCGATTCCAGGACGACGATTGGCAGTGTGGCGGCAAAGCTCAAACCGATACGAAGCGCCGCAGGTGAATTTGAAAAGAGCCGGATAATCATAGAGACCAGCGCCAGCACGCCCGCAAGGCAGCACCATTGCAACAGCTGGAAATAACGCTCCGAGCCGGAAAGCAGGAAGGTATGCAGGTGTACATATTCGGAAAAAGGGCTGAACGAGATCGAGCGCTCGATGTGCGAGGCGTAATGTGCCACGTTGCCCTGCTGTATCCAGTAACCCAGCCGGCTGAGGTGGTAGCTGAGAGAATCCTGGTTGTTTGGAATAGCCGCAATGGCAACTACCAGGGTGACCGAACTAAGAACGGCCAGCATGGTAACGGTGAAAGTGCCGAGTTCCTGACAAAAGTTTCGGGTACCATTCAGCCAGTGTTTCGCGATAACAGGGAGAGTCAGGCCATGAATGCTTTTCAGCCGGAACCAAGTTATCGCCAGTGCGATGTCGAGAATGGCCCAGCTGACGGCAATCGCAACCCGGTTGATCAGGTTGAACAATCCCAGTACCTCTGTGCTGACGGCAATGAAAAGGAATACAAGAATGGCGGCGGAAATCAGCGAACGACGGAAGGGTTGCTCCGCGTTCCTGTAAAATGCCACATAGCAATTCGCTGTGGCCAGCACCATCGCCGTCGGGATCAAAAAGATCATAGTTAAGGAAGTCCTGTTCGGCAAATATGAGCTGCAAACTAACTATTTCGTTGCAAAGAACCGCATTAACTCGTCATTCGCGAATGAGCAGAGGAAGGGAAAAGCAAATGCATTTGCCCGATAAGTGCCTGAACTGAGGATACTTTAACCTGCTGGTTTTGGAAGATTATTTCGGCTTCAAATCCATTCTCCGCTTCGGATATGCTGATAAGGCAGGGGGCATTGCGGTAGCTGCTGACACCCAATCCCTCCCTTTGCAGCGCTCGCCTCACCCAGAAGAGCGGCTTTTCAGCACCTTCAAGGTAAATCTGCGCATTGTCCACGGGTTGGTGGATGATAAATGTGCCGGTAGTGCGGTCAAACGAAAAGCCGTTTCGGGCAAATGTGGCTTCGAATGCGCCGCTTAGGACAAGATCTTCCGGTAGCCCGGCCAGGATTTTACCGTCGGGGTGCATTAGCCAGAGCTCGTCGGCGGTTTGCAATGCCAGGTCCAGCTCGTGCGTGCTAAGCAGGATCGCCTTGTGCATGTTACGCGCGAGCGTGTGCAGGAGGCGCATCATTTCTACCCGATTGGGAAGGTCGAGATGGGCCGTGGGTTCATCGAGCAGGATCAGCGGCGTGTCCTGTGCCAGGGCGCGTGCGAGCATTACTTTTTGCCTTTCACCATCGCTGAGCTGGTGCATATGGCGGTCGAGCAGCGGGCCTATGCCGGTTTGTTCAATGCTTTGGGCAATTCGGGAATGGTCATCTTTTGTCAATGTACCCAGCCAGCCGGTGTAGGGCGTGCGTCCCAATGCAACTACCTCGCGGGCCGTGAGGTTACCTGCGTCGATCCGGTCTGTTAATACGAGGCTGAGTTTTTGGGCGAGTTCGGCGGGTTTTAATGCGTGGAGCGGGCGGTCATCGATCGTAATTTCACCCGTCAGAGCCGGTTGGAGGCCGCTGAGGGTACGCATTAATGTAGATTTGCCCGCACCATTTGAACCCAGCAGACACACCAGGCTCCCAGGCCGTAACTGTAAGTCGAGACCGGCCGCTACTATTCGTTCCGTCCCGGACGACCGGTAACCGATCGCCAGTGAGCAGGTTTCGACAATGGCTTTCTGATTTTTCATGAAAAAGACGAACGTAGGTTATTGCGCCGGACAATGATCCAGATCACGACCGGAGCGCCAAGCAACGACGTTACGACGTTGATCGGAATGACGGTTTGTGAGCCGGGAAGCTGAGCGATGATATCGCAAAGCAGTAACAGTACCGTTCCGGTGAGGCAGGTCGCAGGGATCAGCACGCGATGGTTGGATGTTCCGAGCAGCGAACGCGTAATGTGCGGAATGGCGATACCCACAAAGCCGATAGGTCCGCAAAAGGCCGTGATACTGCCGGTCAGAAGGCTCGTACTGAGCATAATCACCAAGCGCGTCCGCCCGACTGTAAGCCCCATGCTTCTCGCGTAATTTTCGCCCAACAGCAATGCATTGAGCGACTTCGAGGATGCAAATGCGAGCAGTAAACCTCCTGTGACTACGCCCGAAAGTACATATAAATGATAGCCGGTAACGCCGCCCAGAGAACCGAACGTCCACATAATGTATTCCTGCAACTGCTCGGGCTGGCTGAAATATTGCCAGATACTGATAATCGAGAGCGTAATGGTGCCGATCATGACCCCAACTATAAGGAGGATCACATTGTCGCGGATACGTCCGGCGATCAGGAGAATCAATGCCAGAACCCCTGCCGAGCCCAGTGAAGCCATGCCGATAATGAGCCAGCTTCCGGAGATTCCCAACTGGCTAATCGCGTACATGCTCGCGCTGCCCCCGCCTGCGAGCATCACGGCCGCCACGCCCAGGCCGGCGCCTGCTGTAATGCCCAGCTCCGACGGCCCGGCCAGCGGATTACGAAAGAGCGTCTGCATTTGGAGTCCGCTTACCGACAAGCCACAACCGGCAAGAATAGCGGTGATGGCTTTGGGTAAACGTATTTTTTCAATGATAAAAAGCCAGGCCTGGTTGTCGGATTCGCCGGTGGTCACGATTCGGAACACTTCCCTGAATGGTATCGCCACCGAGCCGAGCATGATATCAAGGCAGAATAGGGCGATGGCGAGAATCCCTAAAAAAAGCAATGTCCAGCTTCTGTTTGGCGTGTGTTGCGTCATTCGGGAAGCTGTTTGTAGTAAACAAGCTGGTGGTCCGGAAGCAGTTCGGGATGGAAAATCCGGATCATATCAGCCAAAACAGTATGCGGGTTTACACTACCCGATTCGAAGAAATCGTTCGAACCCTGCTCGTTGACCAGGCGGTTATAGCTATATAGTCTGCCGGTGCGCACCGCTTTGAAATCGGCGTAACGGGTATCCTGTGCTATAATGCTTTTCCGGGTGTCGTGACTATCGAATCCAACATTCAGCCAGTAATCCGCCACGAGTGCAAATGGATACACGGCTTCAAAGCTGAGGGGGAGGCTTCCCTGCCCGGGAGTAGCGCCCCAGTGGTAATCGGCGCCGGCATCCTTAAAGAAACGGGCCATATAACTGTTGCCGCCGGGCAGAAACCAGGCATCTTTGGTATTCAGGCCGGAAAGTACTGTCGGCTTCGTGACCGCTTTTTGAGCAAGGGTTGAGAGCCGCCTATATTCGTTTTCTATTTGTGTGAATTTTTGATTAGCCAGCTCTTCTTTATCCAGCAATGCGGCCATGAGTTTCACCCATTCAGCGCGGGCAAGCGGGGTCTGCTCCACCCACTCCGAATTGATCAGCACGGGTATTCCGGCTTCCTTCAACATCCGGTAATGATCCATTTTTCCGCCGGGATTGCCAATCGTCATCACCAGGCCGGGCCGCATTTCGATCACCTTCTCATCATTCAAACCCTGGTCGCGGCCCACCTCCACAATTTTGCCGGCCTTGATCAGACCGATCACCTTCGGAGAATACACGTATTGCAAACTGCCGAGCCCGGTCAGTACATGCTCCGCATCCAAAAGGCCCAGTAACCCGACATGCATGGAGGACATCGCGGCGAGGCTTTTTACGGGTATTTCAATCCGCTGGGCATGTGGGTAACCCGCGGGCATAGCAGCGCCCTTTTTATGAAGAATATATTGTAAAGTATCGCCCTTCCCGCCGAATGGATTGATAATACTAACCAGTTTGAAGTCTTTGAAGTATTCAATCTTAAATCCCCGGGCATGATGGATTTCAGTTTTAACAAACAGGGTGGTTGAGTCGGCAGAGGCCTGCTGTTCTTTCTGCTCATGGCCAGATGGACCGCAGCCCTGGATAAGCAAGCCTGTGAAAATGAGCAGGTAAAAGATTTTGGACATAGTTTGTAATGAGTAAGCGAGTGGTCGGCTCGTCCAAAATTACTCATTTATTAAGGGTTTGCAGTGGTTATCGGATTTGTTCCCGTCAAATGTAGTTCAGCATTTGTCTGACGTTATTCAATCCGTTCTGCATCGTGTCCACAGAACGTGTCCCATGGTAATAACCGGCCAGGTGCAACTCATCATACACATTTGCAAGAATTCTCAGAAGCTTCTTATCATGTTTTCTCAACCGTGTCATATAATCCTCGATACTCTTCGGTTTAGTAAAATGAATGCCTTCCTTTTGCCGCAGATATTCATCCAGAATGAGCAATGCAGCCGAATAGGCTGTACCCGCAGCCATTTTTACATATTTAACATCTGCATACAGACCGTCTTTTTTGCCGGCTTTGTCGGTCAGGATCTGGCGTGCGTTTTCAAGGTAGCGCTCGGCTTCCTGCGCGGGTGAGAGGGGGAGATGGTGTTGCTCCGGCATAGTGCTGTGTTGGTTTATCTTACTCTTTATACGAACACATTCAGGAAAGGTAACATCCAAGTTCTGAATAAATTTCGTCAGCTTGTAGTGTGGAGCGGGAAAAGTTACTGTTCAATTGTATTTGTAGTCAGGCCGGTAGCGCATTTGGCATACTTTTGATAAATTCCGGGGTATGCCAAAACAGCCTCTCTTACAGTTTACCGGGAAAAGTATTTACTGCGCCATTGCCGACGTCCATATCGATCCGTGGATGCCGGTGGGCCGGGCCATTATCACGCACGCACACAGCGACCACGCGCGATGGGGCAGCCGGCATTACCTCGCGCACAAGGATAGCGAGCCGATTCTGCGGCTGCGGCTAGGGCAGGATATTAATCTCCAAACCGTGCAGTATGGCGAGAGATTTATGATCAACGGGGTGAAGTTTTCCCTGCATCCGGCCGGCCATATCATTGGTTCGGCGCAGGTGAGAGTGGAGTACCAAGGCGAAGTGTGGGTGGCCAGCGGCGACTATAAGCTGGAAGATGACCATTTCGCAACGCCTTTCGAACCCGTGAAATGCAACGTGTTCATCACCGAATCCACATTTGGGTTACCTATTTATAAGTGGCAGCCGCAGCAGGAAGTGATGGGAGAAATCGACGATTGGTGGGCGCAGAACCGCGCCGAGGGTAAAGCCAGCGTGCTGATGGGTTATTCGCTGGGGAAAATGCAGCGGATTTTGAGGAATATACAGTTGCAGGATTCCGTCATGTATGCACACGGGGCTATTCATACTGTGAATGAACGCCTGCGCGAGGCGGGTTTCGATCTGCCGGAACTTACATTGGTTACCAAAGAAATGGATAGAAAGTTGTTCAAGGGCGCGCTGGTGCTGGCCCCGCCTTCGGCTGACGGCACCACGTGGATCAGGAAGTTTGCACCCTATTCGGTCGGGTATTGCTCGGGTTGGATGGCCTTGCGGGGTGCCAAAAACCGTCGCGCTGTGGACCAGGGTTTTGTATTAAGCGACCATGTCGACTGGCCTGATCTGAACCGGGCTGTGAAAGAAACCGGTGCTGAAAAAGTGTACGTAACGCATGGTTATACGAGCATTTACGCACGTTGGCTCAATGAAAACGGCATTGAAGCGGCCGAAGTGAATACGATGTACGGCAACGAGGACGAAAATGAAGAAGAGGAAGCCGCGCAGGATGTTTCGGCAGGCCAGAACGCCTATGAGGAGCACAAACGGGAGCTCGACGAAACGGTGAATACAGACAAAGACGGTACCGGGCTATGAAACAGTTTGCAGAGCTCTTCATGAACCTCGACCGCACGAACAAGACGAACGCGAAGGTCGATTTGCTGAAAAGTTACTTCCAGACGGCTTCGGACGACGATAAGCTGTGGGCGTTGACATTGTTTACGGGACGCAGGCCGTCATTCAAGGTCAATCGCACGCAGGTGAAAGAATGGGCCGCAGAAGAAGCCGGTATCCCGATGTGGCTTTTTCAGGAGAGTTACCATAGCGTGGGGGATTTGGGCGAGACAATTTCGCTGCTTTTGCCCCGGACAAGCCCGGGGGGTTCTGAGAAGTCGCTTTCGGAGTGGTTCCATTATCTGGGAATGCTGCCCGGCATGGCCGACGAACAAAAGCGATACCATATTACCCGCGCCTGGACGCAGCTTTCACAGCATGAGACGTTCGTATTCAATAAGCTGCTCATGGGCAGTTTCCGAATCGGCGTTTCGCAGACTTTGGTGGTTCGTGCATTGGCAGAAGCCACCGAAACGGATTCCAATGTGATCGCCCACAGGGTAATGGGGCAATGGGACCCAATGGATACTACTTTCGAGCAGTTAATTCTTGACAAAGGAGAAAACGACAATGCGTCCCGTCCGTATCCGTTTTTTCTCGCTTACCCGATTGAGGGTGACGTTGCGGATCTCGGCGAGCCCGGCGATTGGTTTGCAGAGTGGAAATGGGACGGTATCCGCTCCCAGATCATTTATCGAAACAAGGAGCTGTTCATCTGGACGAGAGGTGAGGAGTTGTCTACCGAAAAATTTCCCGAACTGCATTTCCTGAGTGAGGTTCTTCCCGATGGTACCGTGCTGGATGGCGAAATAGTAACTTATGCCGATGGCCGGCCTATGCCATTCAATGTGCTGCAAACACGCATTGGTCGTAAAAATTTGTCCAAAAAAGTGCTTGAAGAAGCGCCGGTTGCATTTTTGGCTTATGACATGCTCGAAGCGAACGGTGTGGATATCCGGGGGCTCACGCAGGAGCAACGCCGCGTGCAGTTGGAAGCGGTACATGCGAGTATGCCCGCGCAAGGCTATTTCCACCTGTCGCCATTGATCGATTTCAAAGATTGGCAGGCTCTGCGAAACCTTCACCCGCAGTCGCGCGAGAATATCGCCGAGGGCTTCATGATCAAGCGTAAGGCGAGCACTTACCAGGTTGGTCGCAAAAAAGGCGACTGGTGGAAATGGAAGATCGATCCGCTGAGCATTGACGCGGTACTTATTTACGCCCAGAAAGGCTCCGGGCGTCGTGCCGAACTTTTCACCGATTATACCTTCGCCGTCTGGGGCGACGACGGGAAGCTGGTGCCGTTTGCGAAGGCCTATTCTGGTCTCACAGATGCAGAAATCGGACAAGTAGATTATTTTATCAAGCGTAATGTCCTGGAAAAATTTGGTCCGGTCCGTACGGTCAAGCCCGAATTGGTTTTTGAAATCGGATTTGAGGGAATTAACGAATCAACACGCCACAAGTCGGGAATAGCCGTGCGGTTCCCGCGGATTTTGCGGTGGCGGAAGGATAAGAAGGCCGAAGAGGCGGATAGTTTGGAGAGCCTACGGGAGATTCTTAGTAATTATAAATAAACAATAAATTATAGAGTTATTTTTATTTTATCTGTGCAAATTTAATATTTTGTGTTAGATTTGCATAGATGATTAAGCGCAGACTCGAAAATAGAATTAAGGAAGCACTAACGAAAAATGCTTCGATAGCGTTGATGGGCCCCCGTCAGATAGGGAAAACTACAATCGCTCTAGATGTTGTTGATGCTACTCCCGCATTATATTTAGATCTGGAAAGTCGCCTGGATCTGGAAAAAGTCAGAGACATTCGCGCATTTTATGAAGCGAATAAGAACCGGCTGATTGTCCTCGATGAAGTTCAACGGATACCGGAGCTTTTTACCGAATTGCGGGGCATTATCGATCAGGAAAGGCGAAGTGGGAACAGATCGGGTTTGTTTCTGTTTCTGGGATCGGCTTCTATTGATTTACTTCAACAATCGAGTGAGTCGCTCGCGGGGCGCATATCCTATCTGGAACTTTACCCGGTAGACGTCATTGAATATGCATCCGAGGATTTTCAGCAAGTCAATACATTGTGGTTGCGCGGAGGCTTCCCGGAAAGTTTATTGGCTACTTCGGATCGCGACAGCCTGGAATGGCGGCAGGATTTTATCCGGACGTATCTCGAACGCGACATCCCACAACTCGGCCCACGTATTCCGGCAACAACTTTGGAGCGGTTCTGGACAATGCTGGCACACAATCAGGGCGGTGTACTAAATGGATCGCACCTGGCGAGAAACCTTGACGTTTCGGGCGTGACCATCAGCCGTTACCTGGATTTGATGGTCGATCTGCTCCTCGTAAGACGATTGCAGGCATGGGCTTCAAATGCCGGCAAAAGATTGGTACGAAGTCCTAAGATATATGTGAGGGATAGCGGTATTACTCATGCTTTAATGGGGATAGAGACTTTCAATAACCTGCTGGCACATCCGGTGGTAGGGGGTAGCTGGGAAGGATTTGTCATCGAAAACATCATGAGCGTTGCCCCTGCCCGCATGCAACCCTATTTCTACCGGAGTGCCGGTGGAGCAGAGGTTGACCTGGTGCTGGAATTTGCGGACGGGAAAAAATGGGCGATAGAGATTAAAAGAAATTCGGCGCCGCATTTATCCAAAGGATTTCACATTGCCTGCGAGGATATTCAGCCGGACAAGAAATTTGTGATTTATTCTGGAAAGGATACGTTTCCGATGGGTGATGGCATTGTGGCCACATCGCTCGCTAATATGATGCAAGAGGTGATGAACCGTTTTTTACCATAATACTTCTATATTGTTGTACAAGGTAAACTTCTCGTCGATTGAGATGACTGTCAGCTTTTCCGCAACGGCAGTCGCGATCAGCAATCTGTCAAATGGATCACGATGACCCTCCAGCAGCGGTAATTCATCATACAGATCCAGGTACTCCGGCTTGATGGTCAGTGGCTGGATACCGATCTTTTGTGCTTCTTCGTGGTAGCGGGAGATGGGATGTAGCAATTCGAGTTTCCCTGTCTTCTTTTTGATGGCCATCTCAAGAAAGAAACCGCACTCACATAACAAACGGAATTGATGTCTTCAATTATCAGCCTGGCTTTTTCGGAAAGTTTATGATTTTGACCCAGGCACCAAAGTATTGTGTGTGTATCGAGCAGGTATGCCATTAAATATAGTCGGATAAGTCGTCCAAGCTTTCGTTGAAATCATCTGCCGTTTTGATAGTGCCCGTCATGCTGCCTAGCTTGCGTTTTTGACCGGTGAAAGTATTATTGTCATCATCCATAAAGGTGATCAGAACTTTACTGTTTTTTTTCACGGGCGGTGATTCTTTGAGAATAACTTTCCCGTTTTCATAAACTCCCTCAATTGTGGTAAGCATGGCTTTAACAGGTTGACTCTTTTAAACAAATATAATGATTCACGTCGACTAATGACAGTAGCGAACAGCTTACAAGTCTCTTGGCACAAAAGTTGGATTGTTTTTACACAACAGTTTTAGTTAATTCAAATCAAAAATTCTTCCCTTGACCAAATCCCGCGGACATGCCATTGTTGAGCAATGGTTTAAAGATAAAAAGTGGAAATGGGCGGCTTTTCAGAAGGAGGCTGCGGCGGCTTATCTGGCGGGGAAAAGTGGCTTGGTGAATGCGCCTACGGGCAGCGGAAAGACCTACTCGCTCTGGCTGCCGATCCTGATCAGGCATATCAATTCTCTTCCGAAAAAACCTCTCAAAACAAAAAAAGGGCTGCAAGTACTTTGGATTACGCCGCTTCGGGCGCTTTCGAAAGACCTTTTTCGAAACATGGAAATGGCGGCGCTTGAAATGAACCTCACGTGGCGCGTGGGTATACGTACGGGCGACACTGGTACACGCGAGCGCAACGAGCAGAAGCGGCAGATGCCCGATGCCCTCATTATCACGCCGGAGAGCCTGCATATGCTTTTTACGCAAAAAAATGCCTCCGAATTCTTCAAAAATCTGCATACGGTAGTCGTGGATGAGTGGCACGAGCTCATGGGCAGCAAGCGCGGCACGCAGACGGAGCTTGCATTGGCGCGCCTGCGGACCATTAACCCGGATCTGCAAGCGTGGGGTATTTCGGCGACGATCGGAAACCTGGAAGAAGCGAAGCAGGTGCTGCTGGGGATGCGGTTTCCTGAAGAAAACTCTGTGATCGTCCGGGCAAATACTGAAAAGAAGATTCTGGTGGAAAGTATCATTCCCGACAGGGTGGAAACGTTGCCGTGGTCGGGGTATATGGGGATCAGGCTGGTGGATAAGGTGGTGGAAGTGGTGAACAAGAGCCGTACGACGCTGCTTTTTACCAACACGCGGTCGGGAACGGAGATCTGGTACCGCACGATCATCGAAAAATACCCGGAATTTGCCGGCATTATGGCCCTGCACCACGCCTCACTCGACCGCGAGATTCGCGATTGGGTGGAGGAGGCATTGCACGATGAGCGGCTGAAACTGGTTATATGTACCGCCAGCCTCGACTTGGGGGTTGATTTCCGGCCTGTGGACACGGTTATTCAGGTAGGGAGTCCCAAAAGCATTGCCCGGTTCGTGCAACGCGCGGGTAGGAGCGGGCACCAGCCGGGCGTCGACAGTAAAATCTATTTTTGTCCTACCAATGCACTGGAACTGATCGAAGCGGTATCGTTGCGGGAGGGCGTGATTAAAAATATGATCGAGGACCGGCCACCGGTTGCTCATGCATTCGATGTGCTGGCTCAATGGATGATCACACTGGCGGTAGGCGAGGGGTTCGACGAAGCGCAGCTTTTCGAAGAGGTGCGTAATGCATATGGTTATCAATATCTCAACCGGGAGGAATGGGAGTGGCTTTTGGGATACATTACCACGGGCAGTTCGTCGCTCACGGTTTATGACGAATACAAGAAAGTAGAACGAGTGAATGGCCGCTACCTGGTGACGAGCCGACGCATTGCACACCGGCATTTGCTGAGTATGGGTACAATCGTTTCGGAGGTTTCATTGAAAGTGAAATTGCAGAGCGGTAAATACCTGGGGGCCGTGGAGGAGTCATTTGTGACCTGGATGAAAGCCGGCGACGTGTTCTTCTTTGCGGGTATGAGCGTGGAATTTGTACGAATCCATGAAATGACCGTGACAGTCAAAAAGGCTGAGGGTAAAAAAGGTTACCTCGTGCGCTGGGCAGGCGGGCGGATGCCGCTGTCGTCCCAGCTCTCCGCGTTCATCCGCGAACGCCTTGCCGACGCGATCGAAAACCCGCATAAGGAAGTGGAACTGGCCAAAATGCAGCCGCTGCTCGAATTGCAGGAAAAGCGCTCGGTGATTCCTAAAACCAATGAGCTCCTGATCGAACAATGCGAAACCCGAGAGGGATATCATATCTTTATATTCCCGTTTGAGGGGCGGCTGGTGAATGAGGGCATGTCGATTTTGCTCGCTTACCGCATTAGCCAGCTGCGACCGATCACGTTTTCGGTAGCGATGAACGATTACGGTTTTGAGTTGTTAAGTGATCAGTATGTCGATCTGGCCGAAATCCTTGGAGAAACCGACCTTTTCTCAACCAAACATCTCGTCGACGACATTTACCAAAGTGTGAATGCGACGGAAATGGCGAAGCGGAAATTCCGGGAGATTGCCGCCATTGCAGGGCTGATGTTCCAGGGATATCCGGGGAAATATGTCAAAACGCGGCAATTACAGGCGTCCAGTTCATTGCTTTTCAATGTGATGAGCAAGTACGAAGACAATAACCTCCTGATCAAGCAAGCATACCAGGAAGTTCTGACCTACCAGCTCGAAGAGGTACGCATGCGAGAGGCGCTTGCACGGATCGAACATCAGAAAATAGTCATACAAAACACCGACAGACCGACGCCATTCTCGTTCCCGATCATGGTCGACAGGCTTCGGGAGCAATTAACTTCGGAAAAGCTGGACGATAGGATCCAGCGAATGATCAAACAGTACGGTAATGCAGATTGAGATCAGAGGCAACCATTTTTTATTATTGACGCAAAGGGCGATTTTCTGGGAAGAAACGCAAACATTACTGATCGGAGACCTGCATTTAGGAAAAGTAACCCATTTCAGAAAGGAAGGCATAGCGATCCCGCAAAACGCCGCTGCCAACAACTTCCAGCGGCTCGATGAGCTGGTCCGGCAAACCGGTGCCTCCCGCATTATATTTCTCGGCGACCTTTTCCATAGCGAATACAATTCCGAATGGGAAACCTTCCGCGAATGGCGCGCCGTGCATCACTACATCGAAATGATCATCGTCATGGGCAACCACGACATCCTTCCGGTAAGCCTGCTGCTTGAATGTGATTTACAGGTGTATGTGGATGATTATGAGGAGGATATATTTGTTTTCACACACCATCCGAAAATAGAATTCGATGCTTCAAAGTTCGTTTTTGCGGGTCACGTCCATCCCGTTTTTACCTCCTATGGCAAAGGTCGGCAGAGCGTGCGGCTTCCGTGCTTTGTGATTGACAAATACCAGGCAATTTTGCCGAGTTTTGGGGTGTTTACAGGAGGATACCAGATGGGGCTGGCTGATGATAGGAAGATTTACATTACTACTGAAACCCGGGTGTTTTCTGTTTGTTAGATTCTGATTATGAGTTAATTGAGTAAAAACTGGAAAAATATGGAATCTGATTCCATATTTTTCCAGTTTTGATTATTTTTGATGTATGATAGAGAGAATTGCTGCATCAAAAATTGAACAATTGGCAGCCACATTCAAATCTGTGGCTGTTACCGGACCGCGGCAGTCCGGCAAAACGACATTAGCAAAGGCATTGTTTCCTGAAAAAGCGTACTTATCTCTCGAAAATCCGGACGTTCGACGGTTTGCATTAGAAGACCCGCGTGGGTTTCTGTCAAGGTATCAATCCGGGGCCATTTTTGATGAAGCACAACGCGCGCCCGAGCTGTTTTCCTATTTACAGGAAATCCTGGATGACTCGCCAGAGCCCGGTCGTTTCATCCTTACTGGTTCCAATAACTTTCTATTGCAGCAAAATATCTCGCAAACCTTGGCTGGTCGCGTTGCTATTTTGAATCTGTTGCCATTCAGTACCGCGGAGCTTTTTGCAGGGTTCAATGACGTGCCTGATGAGGACCAATTGATATTCAAAGGGCTATACCCACCGATTTACGAGCCTGGAATCCCGCCGGAAGATTGGTTTCCCAACTATTTGCGGACTTACATTGATCGCGATGTGCGGCAAATCAAAAACATTACCGATCTCATCGTATTCGAGAGGTTCATACGACTCCTTGCCGGACGGAATGGTCAGGAATTGAACCTCACTTCTCTTGCAGTCGACACAGGTGTGGATACAAAAACTATCCAGTCGTGGATAGGCATTCTCGAAAGTAGTTTTATCATTTACCTCCTGCGCCCGCATTACAAAAATTTTAATAAAACCCTCATTAAGCGGCCTAAGGTATATTTTTATGATACAGGACTGGTTTGTTCGCTGCTCGGGATTTCCAGTGTGGAGCAATTGCCGCTTCATCCGTTGCGCGGCGCACTCTTTGAATCGCTGGTGGTTACTGAACTCGTAAAACAACGGACGAATGCCGGTAAGCCCGTGAACCTTTACTACTGGCGCGATAAAACCGGGCATGAGGTTGATATTATAATTGATAAAGGCCTTTCACTAGTTCCTGTCGAGATTAAAGCGGGAAAGACAGTTAACAACGAGTTTTTCGGCAATATCACCTATTGGAACAAGTTGAGCGGCGCAACGAAGGGCTACATCGCCTACGCCGGGAACCAGATCGAAGAGCGTTCGAATGGCATCACCGTTTTGAATTGGTTTGAGTTGTTGAAACGGGATGTTTAGCGTCTTTTGCGCAAAGGAGGCTCCATCCGGAGCCAGGACGTCCTTTCACACAATGCTATGCTATAAACAGAAGATTCCTCTGGAATCAATCTTGCAGATGTAGTTCCGGAGGAACATCCTGTTTATAGCAAACGAAACGAGACCGTAAAAGCGGCTCCGGATGGAGCCTCCTGAATGTTCCATTCGTTACTATCACCGGTAATTTTCGGCCAGCTGCGAAATCAGGTTTGCGACACGGAGTTGGTTTACAATATGTACCCGCATTTCCGGACTAACATTTTGCATGTTCTGAGTAAACAAAAGGCTTTCAACCATGAAGTTGAGAGAGTTAATTATTTCGCTCGCGCTGTCGGTTTGAAAAAAGGCTTTGATGATTTCGTGTTCCGTATCCAGTGTGCTCATAGTTGCAAGTATAGTTTAAGTAAGAAATGTTTTGTAGAGTATTCTACAAGGCTTGTGTAAATAAAAAGCCCGCTAAGGCTCATGGGTAATAATAGTCTCGATTTTGAACCTGCCGAATTCAATTAAAATCTCCTTCATCCGCTTCTCTGAAACACCACCGCCGTGCGTGTAATCACGCCATGCAGATACTGGTTTTCCCTTTTTCAGGTCCGCTGGTAAATTCGGGTACTCATTTTTTAACCACCAATCGAAAGCCTCGGGGATTGAAGAAAACTTCATCTTTGCAAAGATATAATTTGTAGATTACTCTACAAGGGGTCGGTGACTTGTAGAAACTGATATGCGAACTTTACAAATATATCAGTTTTGGGCTTTACCTATCAGGCAGCTGTCTGCGGGAAATATCGTTGCACCCCGAAAAAAGATTAGCCAATCCTCAGCTAACCGCCACTTGCGCAGGCTGGGTTGTCACCCTCAAATACTTGCTGATGACCCGGATCAGTTCTTCTGCTCTGAAAGGTTTTGTTACAAATCCGCTGAAATTGCAGGCGGCTATTTCGGGGGTCTTTTCGGCGAAGGTGTCCGCGGTGAGGGCGATTACCGGAACGTGCCGGTGCCTCGGGTAGGAGCTTTGGATTTTTTTCATGGCCGTTACGCCGTCCATAACCGGCATTTGGATATCCATTAAAATAAGGTCGAAATCGGCCGTTTCGAGGGCGTGGAGTACTTCTTTTCCGTTGTTGCAGATCACAAACTCCGCCTCCCACTTGTTGAGCAGATGTTTGAGCAGGATCTGGTTCGCCAGTATGTCCTCGGCGGCCAGAATGCGGTAGCCCTTCAAGGATAATGTAGTAGGCGCGTTCGTCCTTTCTTCTTCATATGATGTGCTTCCCTTGCCGAAATTCAACACCACGGTAAATGTGCTGCCTTCTCCAAGCGTACTGCTTGCGGAAATGGATCCGTTCATGAGCTCGGTGATTTTTCGGGTAATGCTCAAACCAAGCCCGGTACCCCCAAAATTGCGTGCAGCATTGTTGTTGTGAGCTTGTGAGAAACTGTCGAAAATGACGCTCAGCTTGTCTGCCGAAATGCCTATTCCCGAGTCGGACACGGCTATTTGGAGCTCGATATGGTCGCCGTAGTCGTGGGTGAGCTGCACGTCGACTTTTACAAAACCGCCTTCTTCTGTGAATTTGATGGCATTACCGATCAGGTTGACCATAATCTGATTGAGCCGGTAGGGGTCGCCCATGACGATTTGCGGGACCTCGCTACTGCAATGGAACGTGAAATCGATGGATTTTTCCCGGGCCCGGATTTCAAAGGTTTTCATCAGGTAACCGAGCTTCTCGCGCAGGTCGAACTCGAAGTTTTCCAGCCCGAACTTCCCGGCTTCAATTTTCGAAAAGTCCAGAATGTCGTTCAGGATAACCAGCAGATTATCCGCTGAATATTTAATTGTGTTCAAATGCTCCTGCTCCTCACCTGTGAAACCGCTCAGCAACAGCAGATCCGTAAATCCAATGATCGCATTCATTGGCGTGCGGATTTCGTGGCTCATGGTCGAAAGGAAGTCGGATTTGATGCGGGTCGCTTCCTCAGCATGCTTTTTGGCCTGGATCAGCTCCCGTTCGGCTATTTTGCGCGAAGTAATGTCGATCGCCGTGCCCAGTACTTCCTGCACCCGCCCTCTCGCATTTCTTTTAAAGGGCACTTCACGGGTGATGATCCAGATTTCCGAGCCGTCCTTGTGTTTCAGCCTGAACTCCTTTTCTACCACCTCGCCGTCCTTCACGCGGTAGCGCATATGGTTGTAATGTTCGCGGAAAGTGTGCTGGTCCTGCTCGTTGATGATCCGGGCAAGGCCTTTTCGTGTGTCGGTCTCCACTTCGTATTCGGAGTAACCCAATATCTTCCAAATCTGTTTGTTATGGAAAATATTGGTCCATTTTTCGATGTCGATCACATAAATGATATTAGGAGAAAGTAGCGCTACTTTGTTAATAAACTCCTCTTTTTCAGCTAATTCGTGTTCGGCTACCTCACGGCCTTTTTCCATTTCGAGCATTTGGCTCATGGTGTGGAAGGCCTTGGTCAGTTTTTCGGGGGTAACTTCCGATTTGGGAAAATAGTCCAGCGCGCCGGCCTTCATCATTTCAACCGCAAGGCGCTCGTCGCCGTGTGATGTGAGCACGATTACAGGTAGGTGAGGTGCGCGCTCCTTGACGGTCTTCAGCAGCTCCAGACCGTTGGTTTTGGGTAGCTGGTAGTCGAGGAAAATACAGCCAGGCGTCCAGACATCGAGCATCTGGAGTGCCTCTTCCGCATATTTACATATTCTAACCTCCCCTATTTCCACCTGGGCCCGGCTGATGGCGCGGTTCAGTTTCATAGCGTCGATATCGTCGTCTTCAACAAGCAGGATGGATAGAGGGGGCATGTGCTTACAGTGGTGGATGTTACTACTGAGGATATTCACAAAGTGTCCAATAGCTGTTCAGGGTAGAAACCGCTGCGATAAACCGGTCCATCGACAACGGTTTGAGAATGTACCCGGCCACGTTCAGGTTAAACGCTTCGATCTTGTCGCTGTCTTCATTGGAAGTGGTCATCACGAAAACCGATAGCGAGGCGAGCGATGGGTCCTGCCTGATCTCTTTCAAAAACTCGATACCGCCCATTTTGGGCATGTTCAGGTCCAGCAACACGATTTTCGGCCTGGGATATTCCGAAGTTTCGGAGCGGAGCAACGTCAATGCTTCAATGCCGTTGGATGCGACGACGAGCTGGTTGGAAATATTGTTCTTCTTGAATGCCCGCTTGACATTCATCACATCAACTTCGTCATCTTCTACGAGGAGTATGGTCATCGGGACAGGGTTGGTAAAGGACATTTCTTTAAAATTGAATAAGTTAAAATGGGTTATCCGACATTACTGGATGTCTTTTGCTTCGTTTTTTGGCCAGGTAAAAAGGAATGTTGTCCCTTCGCCCATCACCGTTTCGATTCTTATTGTGCTGTGCTTTTCGTCCAGGATTTTCTTCACAATGGCGAGGCCTACGCCGGTACTTTCCACCTCGTCGCGCGCTTGCAGGGTCTGGAAAATCACGAATATCCGCTCGTGGAACTCAGGACTGATGCCCGGACCGTTATCACCTACATAAAATTCAAACTGATTGCCCAGGTCTTTCCATCCGACGGTGATATGGATATCCGCCTTGTCGTTGTACTTGATTCCATTGGAAATCAGGTTTTGCAGGATTTGCGTCAATGCAATTTTCTCCGCTTCGATCTCAGTGCCCGCATCTCCTTCGATTCGGAATGAAAGCGGTTTTTTGGTACTGAATGATTCGCAAAGCTCGTCCACCAAGCCTTTGATCAGGAATTTCTCTTTCACGGTTTTAATCCGTCCTGCGCGTGAATAGGACAAAATGCCGTTGATCAGGTTCTCCATCCGGTGCACACGCCCGCGCAATAGCCTGAACTGGTCCTTGGTTTCGCCTTCGAGCAAATCGGCAATATCCTCTTCGATCCATTCCGAAAGGTTGTTGATTGCCCGCAGCGGCGCTTTCAGGTCGTGGCTCACTACGTAGGCAAACTGGTCGAGCTCTGCATTGATACGTTCCAGGTCGCGGGTATAGGATTTCAGCTTCGTTTCGGCCGTTACGCGCGCGGTTACGTCCGAGAGCGTGCCGGTGAAGCCGATATGCTCGCCATGGGCATAATAAGGGATTAGTGATACGCCCAACCATTTTTCTTGTCCGTCGGCAGTGAATATGCGGAGCGTATCTTCCTTTCCCTGGACTTCATTTTGGAGTATTTCAACCAGCTTTTCCCTGGATTCGAGCGGAGGAAGAAAACCTGCAAAGCGCTGGCCCAGGCTGGCGGCCACGGGGTAGCCTGTAATGCTCTCCCAAGCCTGGTTGAGGTAAGTGAAATTACCTTCACGGTCCAACTGCACCAATACCTCCGAAATGCTTCCCACCACCTCTTCCAGCCGTTGGCTGGTGAGGGCGGCTTCTTCCGTTTTTTCCTGTGCAATCCGGCTTAGCTCGCGGTTGGCTTTGAAAAGTTCACCGGAGCTTTGTTCCAATATCAGCTCCATCCGCGTCAGATCGTCCTGGTATTCGGCATAGGCTTGATTTACGGCCAGCAGGAAATCCTGCATATCGGGGTGGTCGGCAAGATCAGGCGGTAATGACTTCCTGATTTGTCGTTTTAAGAGCCGGTGATAATTGGTTTCGGTTAATTCGAGCGTCTGCATCGGTTATTCGCGGAAAGTGGTAATGGTCATGGTTTGGTTATGCAGCTCGCATAACGAATCACGGTTGAACGGTGCCAGCTCGCCATAGGAGTAGAAGCCTGTCATAACCGGCCCTTCCAGCACTTCGGAGACGGATTCGACCTCTTCTTCCACCATTTGTTTCAATACCAGTTTGCGTCCGACGCAGCTTACCAGAATAGCGAATTCAGCATTGTTATCCAAGCCCCGCGCTGCTTCCTGGGCCGCTTCTTCGGCACCGTTGATCAGCCGGTCGTTGTTGGCTTTCATCAATCTCACAAACGAGCCCTCGGGAATATCCCCCGCGAATGTCAGGCTCTTTTCGTCTTCATTGATCCCCAGGATCGTGCGTACCACTGGTGCGCGGTCCTCACTATCACGCATACTCAGCGGAAACAGCAGGCCCGAGGCGGGTAATTCTTTCGCTTTATCACCCAGGAATGATTTATAGAGGTCGAGCGCCGGCTCTCCGTCGATTTCATAAAGGATATTGTCTTTGGAACGCGTCACCCGTCTGTCGAGCCCGAAGCTGTCCCAGCCGCCGCGCGAGCCGTATCCGACCGAAAGCCTTTCACCATAAAAGCCAATAGCCGCCACACTTTCGGTTGCGATTTTTCCATCGGGCTCGATAATTATCGTACGGGCAAAATGCGAGCCGTCGCCAGCCAGGCCGCCGGTGATCGTGGCACCGTCGGTCAACCCTTCCGTCATGCCCTTCACGAGGTCGGTGCCATTCACTTTGAGGCCATCGGAAACAACAAAGACGTGTTTCAGGCCTTTGGCCGGAAGTTGGGAAACGAGCCGTTTGCCCGCTTCCGAGCTATCGAAATCGATATCTTCAAGACTGATTTTAGAACTTTTGATGGATACGTCTTGAAACGCAATACCCGTGACGATGATGGTATGCTCTCTTACCGACTCATTGGCGATTTCCCCGGCGGTCGAGCATCCGGAAAAAACGGCATCGGGATATTGCAATGCGAGCTGGTGCGAAATCCCCGTAGTTTCAAGCAGTTCCCGGTCACCGAAAATGAACAGGACTTGCGGGGAAAATGAAAACGGGATTTCAGAGGGACTATCCGAATAGACAAACTGTTCAATCTGCATAGATACAGGTGGTTGCGACGTTATAAATCGATCTACAATTTACATAAAACTTTTGAGAACGAACTATTTTTACGCTTCACGCTGCACTACCGTGATAAATCGCTTTTTGCTACGAAATAGATGGAAATGAAATCCCCTTAATTTTACGGAATAGTTCTACTGCATAAAGGTCTGTCATACCCGATACAAAATCGAGGACAGTCTGTATACGTGAGTAGGAATCCGTTTTCGTAGTGATGAACTGCTTGGGTATGAGGTCTACCAGCTTCCGGGTGTAATGTGAGTTATTGTTGAGATAAGCCGGCACAAATTCTTCCAGCAACCCGCCCATTACTTTATAACCAGCCACTTCAATCTGCACCACCGACGAGTAGTTATAGATTTTCTGGATTGAAATCCGCTCGATCTCCTTCATAGCCGAGCGGTGCGGTTCTGGAATGCGGTCGATCAGGCTCGCATTGAAATCGCCGTTCAGGATGGTATTTTGCTCATTGATAAACAGTTCCGAGCAAGCGCCGATGAGCGTGCTGATCGATTTGGCTCGCAGCAGGCCTATTTTCGCATCGTCGTCGTCGATATCTGCAAGGCGGGCGGGCATGCGTGGATCGTTGCATAATGCGAGCAGCAGTGCTTCCACTTCCTGGTAGGAGAGGATTTTGAGCCGGTGCGCATCTTCGAGGTCGATGATATTGTAGCAAATATCGTCCGCAGCCTCCACCAAGTACACCAGCGGATGCCTTTTGTAAACCACCGGCGATTCCGAAACCTGCAACAAGCCCAGCTCGGCAGCGATTTTCTGAAACCCAACCTGTTCCGACTGAAAGAAACCGTATTTTTTGGTGTAAATATTTGCTTTGCGGTGCCCGGCAAGCGATTCACAGGGGTACTTGGCAATGGCGGCAAGAGTAGAGTAGGTTAATGCAAAACTGCCGTAACCCTTACCTGCATACGGGTGCGTGAGAATGCGGATCGCATTGGCGTTACCTTCGAAATGCGTCAGGTCGGCCCATTGTGCATCGCTCACTTCGTTTCGGTATTTCAAACCATCGCCATCCGTAAAATAATGCGAAATAGCAGCCTCGCCCGAATGCCCGAACGCGGGGTTGCCCAGGTCGTGCGCGAGGCACGCGGCTGAAACGATATTACCGATCTCGCTGATCAGCGGTAGATCGTCGTCGACCTGATGGTTTTCGGTTTTCAGATGGTTGTAAAACATCCGCCCGAGCGATTTGCCTACGCTCGCTACTTCGAGGCTGTGCGTGAGCCGGTTGTGGACGAAAATGCTTCCGGGAAGGGGGAATACCTGCGTTTTGTTCTGCAACCGGCGGAAAGGCGAAGAAAAGATCAGCCGGTCGTAATCGCGCTGGAACTCCGAGCGGGCCTCGGTCGGATCGGAATTGTATTTGTCTTCGCTGCCCCAGCGTTTTGCCGACAGCAATTGTTCCCACTTCATCATATTGATCTCAAATAAACGGCAAAACTAATGGCTTTCGGCGAAAATGTGCAGGGAAAGACCGGTAATGCGGATTTCAGGTAGAAACCGGCGCTACGCGGGCTTTTAACAAAGTCGTTAGTAGGGATTTATTTCAAACCGGAACAATATGAAAAAGCTAATAGGATGTTTGCTGCTGGGGGGTATCACGAACCTTTTGAGCGGCACGCAGGTATGGGCCCAGAAGAATGATGAGCTGGCCCGCGAAATGCGTGACGCCGTAACCACATTCCTGAAAGTCCTCAGTCCCGAGCAACGCCAGGAAACAGAGCTTCCCTACGCCGACCTGGCTCGTTTCGACTGGAATTTTACCCCGCGAGCGCGCAAAGGCATTACATTCAAAAATCTGACCCCGGCTCAGCGCAAAGTAGCGATGGCGATGGTGCGTGTGGTACTCAGCCAGGAGGGTTACAGCAAAGCCGAGCAGATCATCGACCTGGAAAACGTATTGCGGGTCGTGGAATCCCGTCCCGTCAACGACACTTACCGCGATCCTGAAAATTATGCATTCCTCGTGTTCGGCACGCCGGGTAACGATCCCTGGGGCTGGCGCATGGAGGGGCACCATTTGTCGCTGCATTTCTCGTCGATCGATAACCAGGTTACCTTCACGCCCAGCTTTTTCGGGAGTAATCCGGGCCAGGTAATGGCCGACGTGCCGCAAAAAGGCAAGCGGATATTGAAAGCCGAGCAAGATCTGGCATTCGACCTGCTCCATAGCCTCGATGCCGCCCAACTCGGCAAAGCGAACCTCGGAGCGAAAGCACCCAACGAAATATTCACGTCTAACGCCAGAAAAGCCTCCCTCGCTAAAATGGAGGGCATAGCCATGGGGGAATTGAATGCGAACCAAAAAGCGGCATTCAAAAAACTCATTATGGCCTATCTGCAACGCTACCACGTGACTCTCAAAAACCAGCAATGGGCCGAACTCGAAAAGAACGGCCTGGACAAAATCCACTTCGCCTGGCTTGGCGACCAGCAACCCGAAATCGGCACGGGCCATGGGCATTACTATCGCATCCATGGTCCTACATTCCTCATCGAATTCGACAACACGCAGAATGGCGGGAACCATATTCACTCGGTAGTGCGGGATCTGACAAGCGATTTTGGGGAGGATTTGTTGCAGGCGCATTATGAAGCGGGGCATAAGAAGTGAGGTTTTAGAACCTAAAACTTTGTATAGTCGGATAACAAATTTTTAAGAAAATGGCTACGACAGAATTGAAAGAACGCTTGATAGATAAGATCAGAAGTATTGATAATGAGGGTATTCTGGCAGAGGCTTATAGGTTGCTTGGTGCGGAAAGCGACATTCAGGATCCTTACATATTGAGCCGCGAGCAGCTGGATGCCATCGAAGAAGCGAGAACCCAAATCAAAAATGGTAACTACCTCACCCATAATCAGGCCAACAAAGAAATAGACGAATGGCTAAACAATAATCTGGTCTGCCGGAGCGCACACTGATCGAAAACATATATTGGAATATTGGGCTAACCGAAACAGATCCAAAACGTACTGCCGGAAGCTGAATCGGCTTTTCAATGAAGCTGTTCAACTGGTTGCCATCCATCCCAAAATAGGCTAGAAGACTAGTAAAGAGCATATTCGCATCAAAATCGTTCGCGACTATTTCGTCATTTACGAAGAGACTGAATCGGAGATACATATTCTTACGATTTGGAATAGTCATCAGGATCCGGAAAATTTGGAGTGGGAATTTTAAACACGATGACTCCAACACCGCACCGCTACTTCATTATCAACAAGCCGCAAAACATGGTTTCTCAGTTCGTCAGCTCGCATGATGTGCGGTTGCTGGGTGCGTTGGATTTTGAGTTTCCGGAGGGGACGCATGCTATTGGGAGGCTGGATAGCCTTTCGGAAGGCCTGTTGATCCTTACTACCAACAAAAAAGTAACCAATCTGCTTTTCCTGGGCGAAGTGCCGCACAAGCGCAAATATTGGGTAAATGTAGGCCATGTAGTGCCACCCGAGACGGTGGAGCTGCTGCGCACGGGCATTCCTATTCGCGTGAAGGGCGGCGGTTACTACATTACAGCGCCCTGCGAAGTCGAAATCATCGACCGGCCCGCGAGTTTGAGCAAACATCAGAATGAAACCCAGCCCGATGTCCCGAATACCTGGCTGAGCATTACACTCACAGAAGGCAAATATCACCAGGTGCGGAAGATGGTGCGGGAGGCCAATCACCGTTGCCGGCGCCTTATTCGGGCCAGTATCGAAGATTTGGAGCTGGGCGATCTGCCGCCAGGTGGAGTGAAGGAGATTGAGGAGGAAGAGTTTTTCAGATTGCTGAAAATAGAAAACTGGAAGTCAGCGATTTCGTCCGATGATTTTCCGTTGGAGCCGTCCATCGAAAATCCGGTAGACTAGCAGCCGGTAGCATTAGTTTTAATCCACATTCACATTAAACTGATCGCGTCATGAACCTCATTGGAAACATTATCTGGCTTATTTTCGGCGGATTTGTCGTTTTTCTCGAATATATGGCCGCCGGGCTGGCGCTCTGCCTGACTATCATTGGCATCCCGTTCGGTATCCAGTGTTTTAAAATAGGTATTATGACACTCTTCCCCTTCGGCCAGCATGTGCGGGAGGTACCGGGCACCACGGGTTGCCTTTCTACTGTTTTTAACATCATCTGGATCTTTCTGGGCGGAATATGGATCGCGCTGACGCATTTGATTTTCGGCATTTTGCTTGCGATCACGATTATCGGTTTGCCGTTTGCAAAACAGCATTTCAAGCTCATGAGCCTCTCTTTTGCACCATTTGGTAAAGAAATTTATTCATGAAAACCATTGTCATCACCGAGCCGGGCCCACCGGATGTACTGCAAATTCGGGAACGCGACAGGCCCCGGCCGGCCCCTTCCGAAGTGCTGATTAAGGTATATGCGGCGGGCGTGAACCGGCCCGATGTGTTCCAGCGAAAGGGGAACTATCCACCCCCGCCCGATGCACCGCAGGATATTCCCGGCCTGGAAGTGGCCGGTGTGATTGAAGAAATTGGTACAGATGTGACAGCATGGAAGCCTGGCGATCGCGTGTGCGCATTGCTCGCGGGTGGAGGTTACGCGGAATACGCGCTCGCGCAGGCGGCGCATTGCCTGCCCGTACCCGCGGGGCTGGACTACGCTCAGGCAGCTTCGCTACCCGAAACGGTATTCACGGTTTGGCATAATGTATTTCAAAGAGGGCAATTGCAGGCCGGACAGCACTTTCTGGTACACGGCGGCAGTAGCGGCATAGGGATTACGGCGATTCAACTGGCCAAAGCATTCGGTGCGAGGGTATTTACCACGGCAGGCTCGGATGAAAAATGTGCGGCCTGCACTGCATTAGGCGCGGATATCAGCATTAATTATAAAACCGCCGATTTCGAAGAAGTACTGAAAAAGCTGGGAGTAGATGTGATACTCGATATGGTGGGAGGGGACTATATTCCCAAAAACCTACGATTACTGCGGGAAGAAGGTCGCTTGGTTTTTATCAATACCATGAAAGGCGGTAAAGTGAAGGGTACCGATGAGGTGGATTTTAGCCTGATCATGCGGAAACGCCTGACAGTCACCGGCAGCACGCTTCGGAACCGTGATCATGCCTTCAAAGCTGCATTAACCTCGGAAATTCGTGAAAATGTATGGCCGGTTTTGGAGCAAGGACTATTCAAGCCGGTGATCGCTCGCGCATTTCCGCTCTCTGATGCGGCCCAGGCACATGCATTAATGGAAACCAGTGATCATATCGGCAAAATTATTCTGCTGAATCAATGGACGTAAGCCGGTGATTGAGGATTTTTGAAATCTGGTCGGCCTGGGCGTATACCATTAAATGTCCGCCGCCTTCGATGATATTGTCCGGTTTTACGATGATGATCGGGATAAGCTTGTCGGCCGTACCGTGAATGTGGAATAGGTTTTCGACCCGCTCTTTGCGGTCCCAGCCGCTCATACGCGTCAGCGCCCATTTCAGGAACTTGGTGTCGGTATCGTGCAGAATCTGTTTCAACAGCTTTTTCAATTCCGGCGTATCCGCTCCGAAATAATTATAAGTTACCCGGTTGGCCGATTTCAGTAACGGCGCCGAAAGGGGCGACATCAGCAAAAACTTGATCATCACCTGGTAAAACTTCGAGAGGGGAACGCCGGTTGACATACTCGAAATGAGCGTAACCTGCTGCGGACATGCGATATCTGCAATTTCAGAAGCGACGACGCCTCCGAAAGAAAGCCCTACCAACTGAAAAGGCTGGGATGTGTCGATTTGTTTGCTTAAACGGGCGGCATAATGCTGCAACGACTCTTTTTTCAAAGGCCTCACCCATTTGATATACTTCACATTCAACCTCGGATCGAGTTTGAGTTTGGTAAATACGCGCTCGTCGGCACCGAGGCCGCTGATAAAATACACGTTCATTTTCTTTGCAGAAATGTCTGTTGCAGCGCTATCAGCCGCGCTTATCGCGCTTGGGCCGGAAAATGAAAGTAATGCCAATAGAAGACAGGAGTTACGTATATCCGAAAACATGATGGAGTGCTTTCACTTGAATATACGAACTCCTGCAAAAATAGTGCCGCTATTTTGCAAAATTGAAGCGCACGCCGCCCATCGGCCATCGACCGGGCATTACAGAACCGAGGATATCGCTGTATTGCTTGTCAAAGGCATTATCGGCCTGGACAAATATGCCCAGCTGGCGTTTCAAAAAAGCATATTCGGCTTTGGCGTTGAGTATAAAGTAATTTTTTGAAATGGCTGCTTCGATGGCCAGTGCTTCACGCTCCGCCCTTTTTTTGTACAAACCGTTGACACTGAGTGAAAACCCGCCGACCTGGTAAATGGCAGAGAAATTGGCGAGGAATTTGGCATGTGACGAAAGGTAAAATGACTGGATCTGGCTTTTGTTATCGCTATCAAGCCATGTGAGACCGGCGTTGACCAGCAATTTCTGGTTGTCGGAAATGGTGTTCGCTGACTGGATATCCAGCTCAAAACCGGTCGTGTTTACCTCGGCGATGTTCAATGCGAGGCCGAATGTGCCCGTCGGCGAGAGATTATCCTTGCGTGGCATTTGGGCGTATGGGGTGGTAACGTAGTCGATCAGGTCTTTCTGGCGGCGCTGGAAGAATGTTCCCGAAACTTTGAGCTGCGCCGCGGGGCTGCTGGTCAGGAACCAGTCCGCACCGGCCTCGTAGCTGAACGAGCGCTCGGCTTTGAGATCGGGGTTGCCGACGCTGCCGCCTGTGACGAGTTTCTTCGCGTAGTTGTTGAAACGCTCAGTGAAATCGGCGTCGCGGATGGTCTTGCCGGCGCTTGCACGCAGTTGCCAACCTGCTTTTTTGTAGGATAAATTGATTTGGGGTGAAACCTCGGTACCGATGCTTTCGCGCCAGTCCATGCGCACGGAAGGGGTTACTGTAAAATCGTCCCCGATATTCTGTACCACCGACACAAACGGCGCAAGCTGGTTCAGCGTATGGTTGCCGCGGTCGTTGGATTTGATATTACGCTGCTGAAAATTAACGCCCGCGATCAGATTGGTGCTCGAAGTAAGGCCCTGCTGCAACGTAGCGAGCCCCTGCCATAATTTCGATTTGCTGCTGTTGGCAATGGAGTGCGGGTTAAAGAGGTAAGTATCCTGCACCGATTTAAAGCCACCGTCGAGCGAAAATGCCGTTTTGTTTTTCTGGTAACCCAGTCGGACCTGGTTCCACGACATTTTAACTTTCTCACTAGCCGTGTCGGATTTCAAAACGGTGTAGAAATTTTGGGCCGCAAAGTCGCGGTGGTCGTAAGAACTGCGGACAGAGAGGTTCCAGTTTGGTGAAATGGCATAGCTCAGCGACAAAGAAGCGGTATTGTTGTGGAAATAGCCTTTGATGCCACGCTGCTGTACGCCGGAGGCATTATTGGACAGAAACCCGCCCGAAACTGCCAGCTTGTTGCGCTGCACGAATGCTCCCACATTGGCATTGAACAACCCATATTCACCGGCACTAACGCCGCCATTTACCTGCGTTTTTTGCACGGCGTCGCTACCCGTCGTACCATTCAAACGTGCCGCAAATGTTTTGGAAATCACGTGAATCACCCCGCCTACTGCGTCGGAACCATACAATGCCGACGAAGCGCCTTTCAAAACCTCGATCCGCTCGATCTCGGCAGGCGAAATAGGGATATAGCTATTAAAATGGCCCGTGTTGGGATCGTTGAGGCGAATGCCGTCGAGAATCACGAGCACCTGCTGGAATGTACCGCCGCGCAAAACAATGTCACTCTGCGAACCTTGCGGCCCCCGTGCCTGTATTTCGACGCCTGGCACGTAACGGAGCAGGTCGTCGATGCTATGCACCGGCAACTGCTGAAAATACTCGCCTTTGATGACGGCAATATTGCGGCCGGTTTGTGATGCACGCTTCTCGACAAGGGACGAAGTGACCGTTATCGGGTCGAGTGATATTTCCTGCGCCAGGGCCAGATTGGCGATGAGGGACAGCAAGAGGGTGATTGCGTAATGTTGCTTCATAGGTTATTTGTAACGATTGGTGTTTTTTGACCGCCGACGGCTGACCGCCGACCGCCGATTGTCTGAGTCCGACCATAGACCATCGACCATGAACCATCGACCATGAACGATGTTTTGTGCTAGACCTTAGGCTGGCTCAATAATCTTAACCACGGTCCATGGTCTGTGGTCGGCCGCAGGCCTCTGCTCGGCGGTCGGCGGTCAGCGGTCAGCGGTCAGCGGTCAGCGGTCAGCGGTCAGTCGTCATATTTCACACAAAACTATTATCTTGCCGGCCCGTTTATATGCTCCGGTTTAAATCTAATGAGTAGTCCGGTTGAAATACCATTCAAAAATGTAATCCTGTTGGACCGTGCGTCCGGGACACCTGTTTATCTGCAAATTGCGCACCAGATGATCAACGCCATTCAACGAGGCGTGCTCGTTACGGGTGTGCAACTACCTGGTACACGCGCACTTGCGGAAATGCTCGAAGTGCACCGCAAAACCGTCGTGGCCGCTTACAACGAACTCGATGCGCAAGGCTGGATCGAAATGCTGCCGAACCGCGGAACGTTCGTGACGCGGAAGAGTCCGGTGGTGAGGGGCAGTGCATTGTCGGCGAATGTGAGCGATTTGAAACAGTACCCGCGGCAAACGGGCTTCGCGTTCGAGGAAAGCATGCTGCTCGATCGTCCGCTGTCGCTCTCGCGCGTGGACCTGGAATTCACCGACGGCCTCCCGGACGTGCGCCTGGCACCCATGGACAAGCTCGCGAAGGCCTATTCGAGTGTTTTGAGAAGAAATAACAACCGGAAATACCTTACCTATTCGCATGTGGAAGGAAATATTTGGTTCCGTGAGCGGCTCGCGACTTACCTGAACAACACCCGCGGCCTGCACATCGGCGCAGAGAATATCATCACGACCCGCGGCATTCAGATGGGCATTTACCTCGCATCGACGTTACTGCTGAAAAAGGGCGACAATGTGGTGGTAGGCGACCTGAGCTATTATGTTGCTAATATGATTTTTCAACAGGCTGGTGCGAATATCCTTTCGGTACCCGTGGATAATCAGGGGATTTCTGTGGAAGCAGTGCGGCAGTTGTGTGAGCGCACACCGATCCGCATGCTGTACATCACGCCGCATCACCATTACCCGACGACGGTTACCCTCAGCGCCGAGCGGCGCGTGGAGTTACTCAACCTGTCGGTGCAACATGGGTTCATCATCCTGGAAGACGATCACGACTACGATTTTCATTATAACAGCAGCCCGGTATTACCGCTGGCGAGCGCCGACGGAGCGGGAATGGTCGTATATGTGGGCTCGTTTTGCAAGGCACTCGCGCCCGGGTTACGCTCGGGGTACGTGGTAGCGCCGCAGAACCTGATCCGGGAACTGGGCAAGATGCGACGGATTATCGACCGGCAGGGCGACCTGATGATGGAACAGGCATTGGCCGAACTGCTCGATGAGGGCGAAATCCAGCGGCATATTAAGAAGGCCCAGAAGGTTTACCATCAGCGCCGGGATTTGTTTACCGAATTGTTGGAAAGTGATTTCAAACCCTATCTGACATTCAAAGCCCCGCCGGGCGGCTTGGCGATCTGGACGGAATGGCGGCGCGACATTAACCTCATGCGCGTGAGTAAGGAATGCCTGCGCGAAAACCTGCATTTGCCGCAAACATTGCTGTTCCAAACCGGGCGCCTCAGCGCCATGCGGCTCGGGTTCGGCAGCCTGGATGAGAAGGAGTTGCGCGAAGCTAGTTCCATTCTAAAAGCGGCGCTGGAAAAGACCAGCTAATGCAGTAATCGCGGTTGGAATGCTGATTTATTCAATTAATTTGGGATAGATTCCTATTTCGTGCATTTCAACCTGACTTCCGCATGAACAAACGTACTTTCATTAAACTTTCATCCGCATTAATGACGGCTCCTTTACTTTCCCCGCTAAGTGGCTGGGCCAATGGCGACAAGCTCCGCAACTGGGCAGGCAACCTTGAATACAGTACCGAAAAGCTCGATTTAGGTAAAAATTTGCAGCAGGTACAAACGCTTGTCAAGAAATACCCCAAGCTCAAAGTGCTCGGCACGCGGCATTGTTTCAACGACATTGCGGATACGAAAGACCAGTTCATTACGGTCGTCGGAGCGGAGGAGGTGATTGATTTGGATACCAAAAATAAAACCGTGACTGTGAATGGAGGCCTGAAATATGGGCAGTTGGCTCCATTGCTACACCAGAAGGGCTTTGCATTGCATAACCTGGCGTCGCTGCCCCACATTTCCGTTGCGGGTGCATGTGCGACGGCCACGCACGGGTCGGGCGAGAAGAATGGGAACCTCGCTACGGCTGTGTCGGCAATGGAGATAGTGACCGCCGAGGGGGAGGTGGTGAAGTTGAGTAGGGAGAAGGATGGGGAGAAGTTTAATGCGGCGGTGGTGCATTTGGGTGCATTAGGGGTGGTGACGAAGGTGACGCTGGACGTGCAGCCGACGTTTTTTATGGCCCAGGTTGTGTATGAAAATTTGCCTTTAAACCAGCTGAAAGAGCACTTTGACGAAATCGAGTCGAGGGGAGATAGCGTAAGCCTTTTTACAAACTGGGCTTCGGAGGATATTACAGAGGTGTGGATAAAATATAAAACGAACAGTGAAAAGCCTTTGAAAGCGCGCCCGGAGAAGGAGCTTTTCGGAGGAAAACTGGCTACGAAAAACCTGCACCCGATTCCCGAGCTTTCAGCTGAAAACTGCACCGAGCAAATGGGTGTGCCGGGCCCCTGGTATGAGCGTATGCCGCATTTCAAAATGGGTTTTACGCCCAGCAGCGGTAAGGAATTGCAAACCGAATATTTTGTGCCGCGGAAGAATGCCGTGGATGCGATCCTGGCCATTTCCAAAATGGGGAGCCAAATCAGCCCGCATTTGTTTACATCCGAAGTGCGGACTATTGCCGCCGACAATCTCTGGCTGAGCCCGTGCTACAAGCAGGATTCGGTGGCGATTCACTTCACCTGGAAGCAGGATTGGCCGGCTGTAAGTAAGTTATTGCCAGTTATCGAAAAGGAGCTGGCGCCGTTCAATCCGCGGCCGCATTGGGGCAAGCTGTTTACCGTTTCACCCGGTTTGCTGGAAAAACGGTACGAGAAACTGCCGGAATTCAGGGAGCTCGCCGCACAAATGGACCCGAGAGGGAAGTTCCGCAATGCGTTCTTGAATCTGAATGTTTTTAAAGCATAAATATGGCGCGAAGCTCCTGCTTCGCGCAACCTATTCGCAGGCCTCCGGCCGGCCAGGTGGGCGAGTTCACGTAAATCGCTTTTTCGACCGGCCAGAGGCCTGCGAATAATGTGTATGAAGCAGGAGCTTCATACCAACATCAGGAATTAAATGGCCACTCCGAGCGTTTACTTTTACGTGACTCATCTTCCATAAGTAAACAAATACTTCTGATGGCTACCAAAACGAAGGCACTACCACCCGCTGGCGTGGACCTCACCGCCGACAAGATTACCGAGTTATACATGCATTACTGCCTGGAAAATCACAAGAAGCCGGAATCGGTTTACCTGTTTTCCAAAGAGCACGGTTTCGCAGAAAAGGATTTTTACAAGTTCTTTACCTCCATCGATTCGCTTGAAAGGCGCGTTTTTGTGAGTTTCCATAACCTCGCTGTAAACCTGATCAACCAAAGCGGAGAGATCGATGGCGTCGGTTTTCGGGACAAATTATTGGCTTACTACTTTACGTTGATCGAAATCCTGACGGCTAACCGCAGCTATGTGGTTTTTGCATTAAAGGAGGAAAAGAATAAGCTGAACGGTATTCTGAAGCTGAAAGAGTTCCGTAGCAGTTTTAAGGATTATATCCACGAAATCAGCGACGGTTACCTGAAAGCAAAGAGTGAACGCATTCGCAAGGCACAGCAGGACGCGCTGGAAGAAGGCGCGTGGATTCAGCTGTTGCTCACATTGAAATTCTGGATCGACGATGAATCCGTAGGTTTCGAGAAAACGGACTTGTTCATCGAAAAATCGATCCGCGCTACATTTGACCTGATCGATACGACGCCCCTCGAGAGCGTGATCGATTTCGGGAAGTTTTTGATTAAAGAAAAATTGAAGTAGGAATGGAGACGATTGACAGCATACCTACTTCCAAAATCCGACGTGCCACCCGGCTTATTTCGACAGGAGTCAAGATTGGGGGGAATTACCTGAAGTATTACGGCGAGAAGATTACCAGCCCTGAAACGGCGAGGGATAACCTCAACAGTAACAATGCAGAGGATATTTATGATAGCCTCAAAAGCCTGAAAGGTAGCGCACTGAAGCTGGCTCAGATGCTGAGCATGGAGAAGAATTTCCTGCCCCAGGCTTATGTGGAGAAGTTTTCGCTTTCCCAATTTTCGGTACCGCCGCTTTCAGCGCCATTAGTGGTGAAGACGTTCCGGAAATATTTCGGAAAATCGCCGCTGGAACTGTTCGATACATTCAATCCCAATGCGATCAATGCGGCAAGTATTGGTCAGGTGCACAAGGCTGTGCATGAGGGGAAAGAATTGGCGGTAAAAATCCAGTATCCCGGCGTGGCGGAGAGCATTTCTTCGGACCTTGCGCTGGTGAAGCCGATTGCGATGAAGATGTTCAACATTCAGGCCAAGGGTTCGGACAAGTACTTCAAAGAGGTTGAAACGAAGCTGACCGAAGAGACGAATTACATTCTTGAAATAGCCAACAGCACCGAAATCGCCGACGCTTGCGAGCATATTCCGAACCTGCGTTTTCCGAAATATTACCCCGAGTTTTCGAGCGAGCGCGTGATCACAATGGATTGGATGAGCGGCCAGCATTGGTCGGAGTTCTGCAAGTCGAATCCTGACCAGGACACGGCCAATAATATCGGGCAGGCATTGTGGGACTTTTACATGTTCCAGGTACATCAGCTCCGTAAGGTCCACGCGGATCCGCACCCGGGCAATTTCCTGATCGATGAAAACGACAACCTGATCGCCATCGATTTTGGTTGTATCAAAGAGATTCCCGAGGATTTCTATATTCCGTATTTCGAGTTGGCCGAGCCTGAAAACCTGAACAATCCAACGATTTTCCATGCCAAGCTGGTTGAACTGGAAATTCTCACGGAGAAGGATACCCAGGCGGAAACCATCTATTTTTCGAATCTTTTCAGGGAAATACTCGCATTACTTACGCAACCGTTTCAGGCCGAAACATTCGACTTTTCGGATGAGGCGTTTTTCCTGAAACTCGCCGCGCTGGGCGAGAAATATGCCAATGACAAAGAGCTGCGCAAGATGAACATGAACCGCGGCTCCAAACATTTTATTTACATCAACCGCACATTCTTCGGGCTGTTCAGCCTGCTGCATGACCTCAAAGCGGTGGTGGATACCAAGCAATTTGTAAGCTGACACCAATCATAACCAGTCGTGAAACTTTCATGGCTGGTTTTTTTCTTCCGGGTCGCCTGCCGCCGGATCGCCTGCCGCCGTTTTTTTCAGATTCACAAAACGGAACAAATTATTGTTGGCCTGCTCGGGCGTTTGGTCGCCGAGCAGAATGCCCCATGGTTCGAGTCCCGGCACCCGGTCGAAAATCACTTTCATCATAGCAATCACCGGGATTGAAAGGAACATACCCGACAATCCCGCCAGCGCGCCGCCCACAAGCACGCCCACGATGGACACCAACGCATTAATCCGCACTTTGGAGCCGACGATGAACGGCACCAGAAAATTGTTATCGATCACCTGCACGGCGATAAACACCCCCACTACGCCCAGCAGCACATCAATTTCGGGATGGCTGATGAACGTCACCGTTACCGCCAGTGCCGTCGCGACGAGGCCACCGATATAGGGTACCAAATTGAGGATCGCGGCCATTACGCCTAGCAAAATCGCATACTGCACATTCAGGATCAGCAATCCTGCCGAGTTGAGGACTGCCACCGCGGTTGTTTCCAGCAAAAGCCCTACCATGTAACTCTGGATGATGGATTTGATCTGTCCCAATATTTCCAATACACGTTGCTTTTGCTCTTCCGCAAACAGCACCACCGTGAAATGGATCAGCATCGCCCGATAATAAAGCAGCAGGAAAGTATAAATAGGAATGAGGACCAGCGTGCCGAGCGGCCCTGTTACTACCCCAAGCGTTTCCGGTCCCTGGAATGTCTCGAGCGTTTTGCTCTGGGCATTTTTCAGATATTCGGCTTGCTGGCGGTAGCTCACACTGTACTCGCGGCGGATCCAGCGTCTTGCGTCACGGTAAAAGAGGTCGATGTTCCTTTTGAGCTTTGGCCATTCGTCGGAAAAATCGGCCAGCTGCATGGAAATGAGTACCGTAACTGCCGAGACGATCAAAACAGCGATCAGCAATGCCAATGTGATCGAAAGCAATTTGGGAATTCCGATGCGGATAAACAGGCCTTCGAGCGGCCGGAGCAGCACGGCCAGCAGCCCGGCCAATGCCAGCGGCACAACAATATCCTGCCCAAGATAAATCGCGAGCATAATGATCCCGATCGCGAGAAGGGTTAGGGAGAATTTTTGATAGAAGGGTTGGGGGTAGATTTCCACTTGATAATAATTGTTTAACCGGCTGATAAAGGGATGCTTCTTACTAGCACTTTTTAGATAGTTTTTGAAAAATACTTATTGCAACACACACTTTCAGTTTTTCAATGGTAGTCATAAGCTATAAAAAGGTCCGTGAATTTGGGCGTGTATATCCTCATTTTTTTGAAGCAGCCGATAGGTATACTATTGTCGAAAAAGCCGACTGGCGCAATTTTCATGATATTAAACGATTTTTCAATTCAGTAGACTGCGTGGGCGCATGCTGAATATGATAAGGTAGATATAAGCAGACTATGGAAAATCAATTAAAATTTGACACTGAGGCTGAGTACGAAGTGGTAATGGAGGAGATAGAACGACTCATGGATAAGAGTGAGGCAAATTTATCCGAATCTGAGTTGAATAAGATACTGGAAATGGCGCTGGCGACGCAGGCTTACGAAAAAGAACATTATTATATCGAGCCGCCCAGGACACAAGAAGGCAAGAATGAGCTTCGAGCTTACGAAAGGAATCTCTTGGAAAAAACTCCTGCCAGCTTATCTTAAACCTTTCCCCAAACAAACACTCCGCGACTCCTCAGGAAACTCTCCGAAATGCGGGATGTCGGCGTAACCCAGCTTCTGGTATAACGCGATAGCTTCCGGCTGGCCAACGCCTGTTTCCAGAATCACCGACTGATACCCCAGCTCGCGGGCCCAATTTTCAAGTTCCGCAACCATCACTGATGCGATGCCTTTGCCGCGGAAACCGGGTTGGACAAACATCCGCTTTAATTCAATCTTTTGCGCGTCGAATTGCTTGAAGCAGCCGCATGCGATGGCGATGCCGTTTTCATAGGCTAATACCACGGTGGGCAGGCCTGTGATACGGTTATATTCTTCGTAATCTTCCTTGTTAGTCTTGTAAATGCGGCAGAGCTCGTCGTCGAGCTCGCTGGTGAGGGATTGGAAATCGGGGTTGTCGCTGGTGGTGCGGATGTATTCGGGCATCTGTTTTCGTATTTCGCTTTAGTTTGCGAAGATAAGTATTTGGGATGTTATGGGAAGCACTTGTAGTTTTGCAGGCATATGTAGGCCTCAAATCATTGAAATGAATATTCGGAACTTCATTGCTACGCTATTTTTGCAGTTGTTACCTTTTACGGTCAATGCCCAGCAAGGTTTCAAAATCGTCCCGCTCGGCGTAAACGGCGGTACAACTGACGGCAACCTTTCCGCGTACATGCTCGCTCCCGCGGGGTCGGATGCTTACGTGTGCATGGATGCGGGCACGGTGAGTAATGGTATCGAAAAAGCCATTCAGGAGAAAACGTTTCAGGCAAATGCAGAGACGGTGCTGAAAAAATATATCAAAGGTTATCTCATTTCACACCCGCACCTCGACCATATTTCGGGGATGATCATCAACTCGGTGGATGATACAGTGAAGCAGATTTATGCGATGGAGCATTGCATCGGTGTGATGAAAACGCATTATTTCAATTGGGAAAGCTGGCCTAACCTGGCGAGTGAGGGTAAAGCGCCTGCATTGAACAAATACCGCTATCAAATCCTGGTAGGGGATGTAGAAACACCGGTGGCTGAAACCGGAATGTCGGTGCGGGCGTTTCCGCTGAGCCATTCGAAGCCTTATTCGAGCACGGCGTTTCTGGTGAGGCACCGCGATGATTATGTGCTGTATTTCGGCGATACCGGCCCGGACGAGGTGGAGCAGACCGATCATATGAAAAGGGTTTGGACTGCCGTCGCACCGCTCGTGAAGTCGGGAAAGTTGAAAGGCGTTTTTCTGGAAGTCTCCTATCCGAACGCGCAGCCCGATCGGCATTTGTACGGCCACCTGACGCCGAAATGGTTTATGAAAGAGTTTGAGGTGCTGGGAGGACTTGCCGGAAAGGAGCATTTACGAAACCTGAATGTGGTCGTTACGCACATCAAGCCCGTAGGAAATAATGAAGAAACGATCCGAAAAGAGCTGGGTGCGGCCAACAGTCTGGGACTGCGGCTGATCTTCCCTGAGCAAGGCGTAAAGTTCGAGCTGAAATAGCATGCAAAAGGCGGGAACCAGTCCCGCCTTTTGCTATTTGAATAAACTAACCTGCCCACTCGCGACTCTCGGGTCATAAGGGACTTGCAGTTCCATTCCCAGCTCTTTGTTCAGTTTTTGGATCAAATACGAGGATAGCAGGGGTGACGCTTCCTCATGGTTCTGGTGCACAAAAAAGTAGATATTCTGAATACCTTCTTCCGTCCAGAGTTTCAGCCTTTCAAACCAGTCGTCGAGGCGGGTGTAGTCCGAATCCACATTGGCGCCATTGTAGCGGATGAATGCCGTCGGGGTGGTGAGCCGCATGTGCAGCAGGTCACGACGGCCGGCCGAATCGGTTACGATATGCGTAATGTTTTTCTTTTCGAGTAGGCTGTACAGGTCTTCGCTGTTAAAAGAGCCATCGTACCAGCCGGTGTGGCGCAATTCCAGGGCGAGCGGAAAGCCGGAAGGCCACTCTTCGAGGTACGCTTTCAATATTTCCCAATTTTTAGGGCCGAAATTGTCGGGCATTTGCAGGAAAAGCATGCCGAGTTTATCCTGTAAATGGGCAATGCCGTCGAGGTAAACGTCGGTAGGCTCTTTGGCATCTTTCAGCCTTTTCCAATGGCTGATGCCCTGGTGCAATTTAGGGAAGAACTTGAAGCCCGCCGGTGTTTTAGCGTACCACGACTCGATGGTTTCGACAGGGAAGTTATTGTAAAAGGTCGCGTTCAGTTCAATGCTGTTGAACTGCGTCGCGTAGTAGGCCAATTCATCCTTGGTGCCTTTGGGATAGAAACCTTTAAGATCGGTTTTGTTCCATTTGGCACACCCGATGTAGATCCCGGGTTTTTCACCCTTTGCCGCATTGAGCAACGCTTTGTTGGCGGGATTGTCGGGTGGTAATGTAAAATCTATGCTGTCGGCGTCGTCAACTTTTCCAAATTTCATGACTGGTCAGGTTAGGATGAGTAAGAACCGGTCTGGCAGGCCATTTCGACCTGCCAGATATTGATAATGGGGATATTATCTTCCGAAATCGTCCTGCACGCGAACGATATCGTCTTCGTCCGAAGGATTGGAAGGGTCGGTATGTTGCCAGATTTCAGCTACAAAACCCCATTCGTTCACACCCACAAGGCGGTGACGCTCTCCTTTTTTGAGGTTGATAACCGTGCCGATCGGCAGTTGCTGCAATTCGGTCTCTTCGTCGGTATCGCTGATCACGATGCCGGCGCTTCCGCCGATTACTTTCCAAATTTCGGCTCGGCGGTGGTGGTATTGCCATGAAAGACGTTTATTAGGTGCCACCACGAGAATTTTAGGGCTCAATTTCTCATAACCGGCAAAGTCGGCGAGCGACAAATGCGGGAAAAATGTAGAGATGAATTTGGGTGCCTGGCTTTCATCGAGTACGAAGAAACCTCCCCATGGACGGGAGTGGTCTTTGGCTACGACGGTGAATCCTTGCGCATCTATAAACTGCTGTACTTTTTCAAAAACCTCATTTTTATCGGCATCAGCCGCAAAAGATTGTATCATAACCGTGAGTAATTAGTGATTCAGGTGAATTTCAAAATTAGGATAAAAAACAAAAAGATGCCCCAAAATATTCAGGGCACCTTTTGAATTATATCTACTAATTTTTCCTATTTGTCCCACCAAACTTTGGTAGTAAAGTCGTCGGGCAAAGTGGCACCCGTCTGGTAGTTAGGGTTACCTGCCACTTCGCTGGTCGGATATTTGAGCCTTACGGGAATCGTTCCGTTGGTAACGTTGCCCGGGTAGTTGGTGGGCGTCAGCTTGGGAAAGCCGGTTCTGCGCCAGTCGTTCCACGCTTCCCACCAGTTGAAGAACTTGTTCACCCACATTTGCTCTCCGATCATTTCCAGCGCCGGTTTGGCCGTGCCGTAAGGATAAGTCGTCAAGTAAGCAGTTACCGCGGCGTCCGATACCGTCAGCGACGCGTCGTACGGGGTGTACATTTGCATGGATGCCTTCACCCCCGCTTCATAGTGCGATTTCGCTGTTCCATTAATTCCGCTTCCGATCTTCCGCTCGATCGCTTCTGCCAGCAGGAATTCCACTTCGCCATAGTTCATGATCATGTAAGGATCGGAATCCTGCAACATTTTGACGTTGATGCGGGAGTAGGTTTTGGAAGCAATCACGGGTTTGCCCTCCAATTGGTCCAGCATGGCCTGGTCGTACCCGTTTGGTAATCCTTTTTGTTTCAATGGGTCGGTTGTCACCGGCGTGAATACGCCGCCTGCCCAGTCGCCGATACCACTGCTGAGGATCATCAGACGGGGATCATCATCGGCTACGCTGTTTGCATTGGCGCCTTTCAGGAAGTTCACCATCGTTGCGCTCAGGAATGCCGGCTGACCGCCGTCGCCGGGATCAAACGCCCGCGAAATACCGTTCTGGTTCACCCATTCGCTGGGGCCATCGGCCAGAGGGACCCACATATTGTCGGCGTTGCTGGTGAACACGCCGCCGGCTACCGCTTTGCTGACATACGTGGCGGCTTTGGCCGCGTCCACATTCGAGATACGCATGGCAAGGCGCAGCATCAGGGAATAGCTGAAACGCTTCCATTTATTGATATCCCCCTTATAAATGAAGTCGGCATCGGAAAATCCTTCGTCGCCGTTCGAGGTATTCATGGCCGCGGCCGCTTCGTCCAGTTCTTTAAGCAAGTCGGTGTAAATGACGTCCTGCGTGTCGTATTTAGGGAAGAAAATCCCCTCGGTACCCTTGTTGGCCTCGGTGTATGGTACGCTTCCGTAGAAATCGGTCAGGCGGGCAAAACTGAATGCACGGAGAATGCGGGCTGCATTGCGCATGTTGAGATACTTACCCTCCGCAAACCCGCCGGGACCCGATTGTTTCAGGATTTCGGCGATGTTTTTCAGCTGGTCATTATAGGTAAATTCAAATGGGGCTGCATTGGTTTCGAGGTTCACCGAGTATTTATCTCCGGGAGCGATGCCGCCGCTGGCGTTGCCCAATTGCTGGATCGCGTAGGCGCACCAGCCGATGTTGGTCCGCCAGTCGATGTAACGGTTATCACCACTGGAACCGTTGGAGGCTATCGCCAGTTCCGCGGAAGTGAAGATAAAGTTGAGGTCGACCTGGTTCAGGGCCTGGGGGTTGATGTTGAGGTCATGCAGTTCTTGTGTATCGCAACCCGTCATCAACACCGCTGCCAACCCGTATTTGATATATTTTTTGAAGTCTTTCATGTTCTTGGAATTAGAATGTTGCTCTCAGGTTGAAACCATAACTGCGTGTGGAAGGGAAACCGAAGTAATCGAAGCCTTGTGAGTTTCCGTTCGAGTAGGTCGACTCCGGATCGACATTGTCGATGTTTTTGAAAAGAATCGCGAGGTTCCGGCCTACAAACGATAGGGTTAGGTTTTGGAGCGGTGTTTTTTCAAGCAGTTTTCTTGGGAAAGTGTAGCCCAATGAGAGTTGTCTGAGTTTAATGAACGAAGCATCGTAAAGGAACTTCGTTGTTACCGGGTTAGCTTCTCCACCCACAGACTGCCAGTAGTCATAAGCTTCACGTGCAGTGAGTGTTTTGGTGAAAGGTTTGTACTCGGAACCTTCCTGGGTAACGCCGGTAACTGTTAACGGAGCCTCGCCGTCGCGTCCCTGCAACGATTGCTTGCTAACTCCCCATTGTGTGAGCCGCATGTTGGTTCCCGACAAAATATCTCCGCCCCATTTGAAGTCGACAAGGAAGGATAAATCGAAGCCTTTGTAGTTAAATGAGTTGGTCAAACCGCCGGTCAGCTTGGCAATACCGTTTCCGATAATCTGGTAATTGCTTTCCGAAACCGGGCGTCCATCGGCAAAGAACACGGGCTGGCCATCGGGTGAGTATTTCTGAACCTTACCGGTAATCATCCCGAACGGATGGCCGACAATATTCTTGATGAAGGCGTTTCTTGTTCTCGGTTCCTCCATGACCAGCTCGGTAGAGCCTTCGATCAGTGCTTTCACCTTGTTGTTGTTCTTCGCCAGGTTTAGCGAGACATCCCAGGTCAGGTTGTTGGTTTTGAGTGGAGTAGCCGTTATCAGCAACTCAATCCCCCTGTTCTGCATTTTGCCAAGGTTTACGGATGTACTACCAAAGCCGCTGGCGCGTGAAATGGTGGCATTCAGGATATCGTCGGTTGTCTGTTGGTCATAGTAGGTGAAATCAACCCCCAGTTTGTTATTGAACATGCGGAAATCGATACCGAATTCGGTTTCTGTAACGGTCAGCGGTTTCAGGTTCGGGTTAGGAATGTTACCGTTGTTGCCCATCGCCGAAGAGAAAGAAGCCATTGGGTGATCCAGGTGCGGGTTTCCATTCAGGGAGTAGGTCATGTTGGTTGAATACTCGTCGATGGTAGCATTACCCACCTGTGCCCACGAAGCACGTACTTTACCATACGACAACCAGGCCGGCAGGTTTTTGAATGCATCGGAGAAGACAAAGCTCGTTCCTACGGAAGGATAGAGGATGCTGTTGGTAGCCGGGTTCAATACGGAGAACCAGTCATTACGTGCGGTTGCATTCAGGAACAGGTAGCCGTCCCATGAAATTTCGGCAGAACCCAGCAGCGAGTTGATGCCTTTTTCTCTGAAATCATAATCCCACAGCTTGGTTTTCAGGTTCTTGATCGCCGGGAAGAATGCCACGTTGAAACCGGATCCGTAAATGTTTTCGTATTCGTATCTTCTTCTCATCCGGTTACCGCCCGCGAATACATTTACGCCCACTTTGCCAAATTCTTTATTGAAGCCAACCGTATATTCCAGGTTCAGCTCCTGCACATTCCACGATCCCGCATTACGCGCACCGCCCAATTGGTACCCTGTACCTTCCGGCGTGAGTCCTTCCGAGCGGCGCTGATATTTGTCGAGGCCGACACGTCCCTGGATATACAGCCAGTCGGTGACCTGGTATTTCAATGCGCCGGAGGTAATGAAACGGTCTTTATTATCGGTTTTGATAAACTGGTGGGTTACCCAATACGGGTTTTGGCCCCAGTTGTTAGCTGCCTGCTGGTACTCCTGACCTACTTTTTTACCAAAAATACTCAGGCTGTTGGCATCTGTGCCGACTGGAATTGCACCGGGTTTGGCAGGATCGCCGTAGTAATCCAGTACATTATAGTTGCCGGGGATGCGCCATACCGACTGGATCGCATTACCAGGCGAATCGGACACGTTCGGGCGGTTTTTAGCTTTTTCCTCTGAATACAGCACTTTGGCGTCCAGCGTCAGCCGTTTGCCGAATTTCGAATTGGTGGAAAGCGAGAGGTTGATCCTGTCGTAACCTGAATTCGGGATAATGGTAGTGCTGTTCAGGTTAGTAACAGACGCCCGGAAGTTCTGATTTTCATTTCCGCCCGACAATGCAATGTTATTGGTGAAGGCGTGGCCTGTTTTGTAGAAGCGGGAAAAATTGTCGCCTTGATTGGCATACGGTCGCATTTTACCGTCGAATCCGATTACCTGGCTGTTGTCGTATTTGGGTCCCCAGGAATCATCACCCCAGTCGTAGGCCTGTGCCTGGGTGGTGGGCTTGGACGCTACGCCATTCACGTATGAGCCGCTGCCGTAGCTATGTTGCAGGTCGGAGAGGTCATTGAATTTTTCAAAAACATAATTAGAACCGATTTCTATACCAATACCTTTCCTTTTGGTACCGCGTTTGGTTGTAATGTTGATTACCCCGTTTGCAGCACGTGAGCCGTAAAGGGCCGCGGCATTGGCACCTTTCAGTACCACCACCGACTCAATGTCGTCCGGGTTGATACTCGAAAGACCATCCCCTTCATCGGAACCGCCCCAGAGACCGGCCTGTCCGAAGTTGTTATTATCCATCGGGATACCGTCGATGACATACAACGGCTGGTTGTTGCCCTGAAGGGATTTGTTACCGCGGATGATCACGCGTGACGAGCCTGCGGGCCCGGAGGCGATCTTACTTACGTTCACCCCAGCTACCCGTCCGGCGAGCGCGTTACCCAGGTTGGGTTCGCGGGCGGCTGTCATGTTTGTGCCGGCTACCTCGGTAATGGAGTAGGCGAGCGATCTTTTTTCGCGGCTGATACCCAACGCAGTGACGACCACTTCATTCAGTGCTGTTGCTTCGGCTGCCAGTGAAATGTTGAGAATAGTGGCATTGGCGACAACCTCCTTGGTAACGTAACCGATATAGCTGAAAGCCAGGGTTTTCCCTTTGTCGACAGTAATACTATATTCACCTTTGTCATTGGAGGTAGTACCTCTGGTGGTACCTTTTACGACCACATTCACACCGGCAATTTCACCGCCGGCGGCGTCGCTTACTTTCCCGGATACCGTCATTTCCTGCGCATATCCCCTGAGAGAGAGCACAGTAAACAGTATCAGCATTTTAACGAGTAGATTTTTTTTCATACAATCCGTACATCGATAGGTTAAATGGATACTTTATTGAGGAATAGTTGCTGAAAACTGAGTCAAATATACCGCAGTTGACTCCATATGTACATAGTGCTTTTTTATCTAAAAATAACACATTTTTAACACCTTTTTAATGAGCATATTGAAACTATTCTACTTTGAGATAGGACTATTCCGTATCGAAAGTGACCGTAGAAAGGTATACCTGGCGATGTGAATTTATGCTGACACGATCGAAATACTGGAAGTTCGGTTGTATATATACGTCCTCGGAGGGTCTATGTTAAAACGGGATGTGCCAAGCCGTCTTTCGTTTGGCCCGGAGTAAGGAAAGCAAGGTTGCGGTCGATTAGGCTGGTAAGGGTTTTCCGGGAGGAGAGGGAGGTAAAACCATCCGGCGGGGTGTGGGTAACATAGTCCAAAAGCTGCTCCACGGATGTGGTGGCTACGTGCAGCCGGGTGTCGGAGGAGCCATAGTAGATGAATACCGAGCCGTCATCATCCATAATCCAGCCGTTTGAAAATACTACATTGGAAACATCACCCGTGCGTTCGATGCCTTCCGGTGCGAGGAAGTAGCCTGCGGGCTTGTAGATCACCTTTGCGGGATCGGCGATGTCGGTCATGAAAAGGTAAAGCACGTAACGCAGGCCGGCGGCGGTGTGCCTTACACCATGAGCCAGGTGCAGCCAGCCCATGCGGGTTTTGATCGGTGCAGGGCCCTGGCCGTTTTTGGATTCATAAATGGTATGGTATTTCTTGGCGTCAATGACCGTTTCGAAGGTTATTCGTGCGTTTTCGATGCAAGGAGCCAATCCCAATGCAATACCGCCGCCGCGCCCAGCCTCGATGAACGAGTCCTGTGGGCGGGTGTAGAATGCATATTGGCCGTCGATGAATTCGGGATGCAACACGACGTTCCTTTGCTGGGTGGACGGTGTGCTCAGGTCGGTAAGCCGTTCCCATGTGCGCAGGTCACGCGTGCGTGCGATCCCGCATTGCGCTACCGCACGCGACTCATCGCCAGGCGTGGCGGCCGGGTCTTTGCGCTCGGTGCAGAACAGGCCGTAAATCCATCCATCTTCATGTGCCGTAAGCCGCATATCGTAAATATTCACATCCGGTTCCCGAGTTTCGGGCATTTCGAGGGGATATTGCCAGAACTCGAATCCATCGGTGCCGCTGGCGCTTTCGGCCACGGCGAAGAACGATTTCCGGTCATAACCTTCCACGCGCACGACAAGCAAGTACTTGCCGCTGAGCTTAATCGCTCCCGCATTGAAAACGGCATTGATCCCAAACCGCTTCATGAAATACGGGTTGCTGCGGGGGTCGAGGTCGTATTCCCAGAAAAGCGGCACGTGAGCGGCGGTGAGTACCGGAAACATGTAACGCTCGCAGAATCCGTCGCCCGAGGCCAGTTTTTTGTTGGGCGTTTCGGTTAGCCGTTCCTTTTCGCTTTTGATACGCTGAAAACGCTCTTCGAAGATTGTCATGGTTGTTTTGTCAGGGATTGTGCATACTCACTGATGCGGGAGGTTTTTGTACCATGTTTTCCAGAGGATGAGGGAGGAGGTAAAAAAAATGGCTGTTGCCGCGAGTGTTTCCTGCGGCATTTTGAGAATGCCAAAAACGGGTATGGCGGTAATGGCCGTCTGTGCGACGATGCCGAGTGCTACGTTGAAGAGGTCTCGTGCAAAATCATTGTTCGGTGAAAAAGAGGGATCGTTTTTGAGCACTTCTGTCCGGACGGGCCCCCAGAAACCCCACGGATTGACGGTCCGGTAGAATGCTTTGAGAATTTCCATATCCGTAGGCTTCGCGGCAAGCGTGCCGCCCACCGCCCCGATTATTGAAATGCCCAGAATGACAGGGAAGTAGTAGAGCGGCAATGTGTCCTTCAAAATGTGCGGGCAAACCAGCGCGCATATGATACCTGTCAGCATTCCCCAGAAGAACCCCGAACTGTTGAATCGCCACCAGTACCATTTCAGCACATTGGAAGCAATATATCCGCCCAATAGCGCGGATACGATCCATTGGAGAATGCTGTTCACATCTTTTGCCAGTAAGCCCAGCAATATGCTGATACACACGATCACAATGCCGGAAAGGTAGCTTATCCTGCTGATTTGCCGGTTGCCGGCGCCAGGATTGAGGTACCGCAGGTAAATGTCGTTTACAAAATAAGCCTGTGCGGCATTGAAAGTCCCTGCAAAAGTGCCCATGAAAGCACCCATGAGGCCGATCAGTACCAAACCCAGCAATCCGGATGGGATATAGGTATTGAGTACGGCAGGTAGTATTTTCTCGAAATCGGTGCCGATAGCAGCCGAAATGCCGGGCTGACGGAAATAAAGCAGCGCGAAAACGGCGATGCCGGTAATGAAGAGATACCGTGTGGGGAGTAGTACTACATTTACGATCATGCTCATCAGCGCCGCTTCTCTTGGAGAGCGGGTTGAGAGGATTTTTTGCATGTCATAATTGGGGGCCGGACCTGCAAGGCTTGCGAGAATGCCTTTTGCGGCCATTAAGGCAAAGAAATAGCCGAAGGGAGTGAAACTGTCGTTACGCAGCTTTGCGGCCGCGGCCGGGAGGCGGTCGGACCAGTCGAGGCCAAGGTCTTTCCCGAAGAAAAGATTTGTCCAGCCGCCGGGTACGGGCAGGCTATCTGCACCGGGTAATGCGCTATGAGCCATAGCAGCCACCGACACGCAAACGATTACCATGATCAGGTAATGCAGCATATCAGCCCATACGATGCTTTTCATGCCGCCAAGCAGGGCATAGCAGGCGGTGAAAACTGTAAAGAGTATTCCGTAAAAGTGGGCGGTATAGGCTGGCGGCAGATAGAATGGGAGAAATGCCCGGACGACCTTCCAAGGAATGAAGATTTCAATGAATTTGCCCAACCCGATAAAGCCATAGGCCATAAAACTCAGGCAGCTCAGTAATGCAAATGCGATGATGATCTTGTGCGAAAGGCCGGCACCATGGCGGTAGCCGAAACGGAACAGCATCCATTCCGCACCGGTAGCCGCATTGGAGCGCCTTAGCCACATCGAGAGGTAGATCATCATGAATATCTGATTAAATACCGGCCACAGCCAGGGCAGCCAAATGCTTTTTACGCCATAAACCACCATGATAGCGACCATCCAGGCTGTGCCGGAAAGGTCGAACATGCCGGATGCATTGGAAATACCCAGCATCCAGAACGGCATGGATTTCCCTCCGAGCAGGTAGTCGTTTTTGCTTTTCGCAGCCTGCCGTTTGAGGTAAATGCCGATCACCAGGACCGTTACCAGGTAGAGTAATATCACGAGGAGGTCGATCGCCTTGATGTTCATCGGTGCGCGTGGTGATCGATCCGCGTATGGTACAAACTTATTGACAAAACTGCCGTTGGGTATAATACTTTTTTATCCATGATTAGACCAATACTAACAGTTTATAGGATTTTAGGAAGGGTTACGGGTGGCATTATCAATAATTAATCTTTAAATTGTTACCTCAATATAACATAGCGGAGGGACACCGGCCGCTTGCTTTTCAATTTAATCTAAAAAATACAATTTAGCCTATGAGTGAAATCTACCGAGAAATTACCCCTTTGACCCAGTACGATTGTTTCACTGTCTTCGACCGCAAAAAGACGATTTTTGACTTCCCGCTGCACAGCCACGAGGAGTTCGAATTGAACCTGATCCTGTCGGGAAAAGGAGTGAAGCGAGTCGTCGGCGATCATACCGAAGTGATCGACGACGCGGAGCTGGTGCTGGTGGGAAACAATCTGCCGCATGGGTGGCTTACACATTCCTATCGCTGGCAGGAAGGAATGCCGGAGATCAAGGAAGTGACCGTGCAATTTCACCGGGATTTGTTTGATGACAAGTTTTTGAAACGGAACCAGCTGTTTTTTGTCCGCTCGCTGTTGGAGAAATCGGCCAAGGGAATCTCGTTTTCGAGGGAAACGATCGAGCGGATCAAGCCGCGGCTCACCAGCCTGGCGCAAAAAAGCGGGTTCGATTCGATGCTCGAACTGATGTCGATCCTGCACGATCTTTCCGTCTCGCGTGATATGCGAACGCTTTCCAACAGCACATTCACCGACGAAAACATCAATTTTAACAGCCGGCGCATCGAAAAGGTGTTCGCCTATATGCGCGACAATTATGATAAGGATGTGAATCTGGCGGGTGTGGCTAAGCTGGCGGGAATGTCGGAGGTATCGTTCAGCCGGTTTATTAAAAAGCGCACGGGCAAGACATTCGTCGAGAGCCTGAACGAGATCCGCCTCGGGCACGCCTCGCGGTCGCTGATCAATACTTCAAACACGATTTCGGAGATCGCTTACAAATGCGGATTCAATAACCTTTCGTATTTCAACCGGATTTTCAAGAGCAGAAACGGTTGTACACCCAAGGAGTTCCGGGATAACTATTCGGGGACGAGGACGTTTGTGTAGCGTCCGACGTTTTTGCGGCGGAGAGGACTGAGTCAGGAGGTCAGTAAGTCAAGTATTGTGTTTTGGATAAATGAAAAAGTGTTCAAAGTTTTGGGGTAAACCCTGACTTTGAACACTTTTCGTCTTAACTACAAATGACTTACTGACTATTCCTGACTATGTGACGTCGTTAGACTTTCAGCATCCAGCCAAAGATATCCTGCTCTTTGCCGGTACGGAGGTCGGTCAGGTAAGTTTTTACTTTGCTTACGAACGAATCTTCTTTGATTTCCGGCAATGCGTAATCTACGCCTTCGTATGCGATCGTCGCAAATGGGGAGATTACCACCGCAGTTCCAGCCCCGAATGCGGCTTCGAGTTTACCGGCTTTTAATGCGTCGATGATTTCTTTTACGCTGATGCGGCGTTCTTCCACTGGAATACCCCAATGCTCGGCGATAGCCACGATGCTCTTACGGGTGATACCGTCCAATGTAGTTTCAGAAACGTGCGGAGTAAGCAGCTTACCATCCAGCATAAACATGATGTTCATCGTTCCCGATTCTTCGATGTACGCGTGATCGCGGGCATCGGTCCAGATCAGCTGGTCGTAACCTTCCTGCTGGGCCAGTTTCGCCGGATACAATGATCCTGCGTAGTTGCCTGCACATTTGGTAGCGCCCACGCCGCCTTCCGCAGCGCGGATGAAATGTGTTTCCACTTTCACGCGCGGCGGTTTGGCATAATAAGTGCCTACCGGGCTGGTGAAAATGATGAAATAGTATGAATCCGATGCTTTGACACCGATGTAAGGGTCGGTAGCAAACATGTATGGACGAATGTAAAGTGAGCAGCCGGGCTGCGAAGGCACCCAACCTGCATCCAGGCGAAGCAGCTCGGTGAGACCGTTCATGAAAATTTCTTCCGGGATCTGCGGCATGCAAAGGCGTTCAGCCGATTTGTTGAGGCGTTTCCAGTTGTCGATCGCACGGAAAAGCAGTACCTCGCCTGCATCGTTTTTGTAGGCTTTCATTCCCTCGAAAATAGCCTGACCGTAATGTAGCGCGGCGGTAGCAGGGCTAAGTGAGAGGTCGCCGTAAGGGACGATGCGCAGGTCTTGCCACTGTCCGGCTTTGTATTCGGCGATAAACATGTGGTCGGAGATGTTCCGTCCAAAAACGAGGTTGTTGAAGTCAACCTCCTGCAAACGGGATTGGGTGGTTTGCTGAACTTCTATTTGTACTGTGTCGGCTGTCATGATGCCAAAAATTTAATTTTTCAAACGCTTTCCGAAGCTTATTCTTGGAGAAAAGGCAGGATTTGGAGATCCCGGCGCATTCTCTCTAAGTCCCGCAATTTAAAGAATTTAATCTATAAATAATTGATATTTAGTATAACAATTATTTTTGCCTGGAAACCCTCGGTTGCCAAGTAACTTCCTCGATTCCCAGTTCGTGCGTCATGGCCCGGCAGAGCATAAAAAGGTAGTCGGAAAGGCGGTTGAGATAGCGGATTACGACGGGCTCCACTTCCTCGCCCTGCTGCAAATGGATCACCGCACGCTCGGCGCGGCGGCAAACCGTACGCGCAATGTGCCCGAAAGAAACCGAAGCATGCCCGCCCGGCAATATGAACGCCCGCAGCGGAGCCACTTTTGCATCGATCGCGTCCATTTCCTTTTCCAATAGCGTAATGTCTTCGTCGAGCAAATCGGGAAGAATTTTCTTCTTTTGGTCGGGCTCAGAAGCTAAATGCGAACCGATCGTGAACAATCGGTCCTGAATTTCTTTGAGCAGGTCTTTGCGGGCTTCATTTACAGGCTGATCGCGGAGCATTCCGATGTAGCTGTTCAGTTCATCGACCGTCCCGTACGCGTCTATGCGCACATGGGCCTTACTCAGGCGCGTGCCGCCGATGAGCGAGGTCGTGCCTTTGTCACCGGTTTTGGTGTAGATTTTCATTGAGGGAGATTAGGCCTTTGCTTTCTTCGCAGACTCGATTTTAACAAGCTCTCCGATGGAGTATTTTACAGTTTCTAAACTCCAAAATTCCTTCTCAATTTCGCGCATTTCCTCCGCAGTAAGGCCATTTTTAATAACAGCGACTTTATTTCCCTTTAACGTTTTCATAATAGTTGCGTGTAGCTTGTCTATTGGCTGGCCAACAGCTGACCGGTCTGATAAGTCTGTTGTTGACCGTGAATACAACATATTTTACTTTTTGTGAGTTTCCCATACCAATTGCATAGAAACGTTGTTCTTCACCCCTTCTTCTCCCGATCTTGACGATGAGGTTCGGATCTTCGAAGACACTTTCAATCTCCTCAACCGTATTTTCCCTCTCAGGATAATCGTAAATAATATGTCTTAGGTTGTGATAATCCCACTCAAAACGCATTCATAAAGTTATAATGTGTGTTTGTTGAAAGCCAATTAGGTTTTAGAAACTCCCCGACCTAATTTTGCGGCTTGATTTACTATGGCGAAAAGACCTCTATTTAGGTTACCAATTCATGAAAGTTACAACATTTGCAATAAAGATCTGGCGCTGGGCATCTTTATTATTCGTTATCGGAGCGCTCGTTTGGACGTATTCGCTTTTCCCCGAAATGGTGGCCGTCGACTTCGCGGATAGCGGCCTGGCAGAGCGTTACGTCGAAAAAGGACACATTTTCTATATCGTAATGGGCCTTTTTCTGCTCAATAATGTGGTGATCACCGGCATCGCCCGCCACATCCCGAATGTCGACCCCATGAACCTGCCGATCCTGAAACGAAAGGAGTGGGCGCAACATCGCACAGAGCTGAATGAGCACCTTATCAACTGGCTTTTCTGTCTCGTGGCGGTGATCAATACGATCACTGGTTTCTGCTTGCTGGCATTGGCGACGATCAACAGTACCAACTACAAAATGGACGTATTCGATTTCTCGTGGCTGTATTATGCAAGTCTTGCACTCGTTCTGGGTGTATTCCTGCTTCCATTGCGCTTGCTCTGGCCCCCTGTACACGACGATAAACTGTAATATGGCCGGGTATGGAAGGTAAAATGGAGGCTGAGGAGAACCAGGATGCATTGTGGCGGAGAGAAGCGGAGGCGATCGATCTGGAAAGCTACACCTACGACCTGCCCGACGACCGCATTGCGAAATACCCCATGGAAGTTCGTGATCAGTCGAAGCTGATGGTGTATAATGGCGGGGCAATCGCTCACTTGGGATTTACGGATATCACTTCCCAGCTGCCCGCTGACACGCTCCTCGTTTTTAATGACACCAAGGTTATTCCCGCACGGGCACATTTCAGGAAGGAAACCGGTGCGATAATAGAACTGTTGCTGTTGCATCCAGAGCAGCCTACCCGTGTGATCAACGACGCCATGCTGGTGCAGCATTCGTGCGTGTGGGAATGTATGATCGGGAACAAAAAGCGTTGGAAAGCTGGCGATACCTTATCAAACGTCATACCTGTAAATGGCCGGGAAGTGCATTTGCACGTTTCTTACCACGATTACGAGCGCAATCTGGTGAAGCTTGTCTGGGATGCCGACGTTACGTTTCTGGATCTGGTAAAAGCACTGGGTGAAATCCCGCTGCCGCCCTATCTCAACCGCGATACCGAAGAGCCGGACAAGGAAACCTATCAGACCGTATATGCGCACCATGATGGAGCCGTAGCTGCTCCGACAGCGGGGCTGCATTTCACGCCACGGGTTTTTGACGCATTGGAGCAAAAGGGTATACGCAAATCATTCCTCACCTTGCATGTAGGCGCCGGTACTTTTCAGCCTATTAAAGTGGAGAAGGTTACCGAGCACCGGATGCATTCGGAGCAGGTGGTTTTTACACGAGAATTAATACAAAATCTGCTTCAATCGGTGGGTCATGTTGTACCGGTTGGCACTACTTCGCTGCGTTCGCTGGAAAGTTTGTATTGGTACGGTGTGAAGCTTTTTAAAAAGGAAACGACAGCGTTTAACATTGAAAAACTCTACCCCTATCCGTGGAAAGAGGCAGAGCTACCTACGTCAACACAATCCCTGCAAGCCATTGCGGATCACATGGATGCTTCGGCGCTTCAAGAGATTGTAGGCGAAACGGAGATATTTATTTTCCCGGGTTACCGATTCCGGTTATGCCGCGGGATAATTACTAACTACCACCAACCTGGCTCTACACTCATCCTCCTTGTAGCCGCATTTGTCGGGAAAGACTGGAAAACGATCTATTCCGAGGCATTGGCTAAGGATTACCGTTTTTTAAGCTACGGTGATTCTTCACTCCTTTGGCTCATTGACGATGCCTCGTAGTTTCATTCGTTAATCTTTTCCCGGAATTTGTTGTTAAAAAAGCAGTAAATTATAGGATATGCACAACTAATTGACCGGAGGATGACTGTTGAAGAGTACTTCGAGTTAGAAGAACAAAGCGAAATCCGCCATGAGTATTACGATGGCGAGGTTTATGCTATGTCCGGCACCAGCTTCAAACACAACGACATTGTTTATAATGTCTGGTCTGCATTGAAACTTTTTTTTCGTGGGCAGGGCTGCCGCGTTTTCGGCGAATGTGTGAAGTTGAAAGTCTCGGACATTTGCTATTTATATCCCGACGTTGTAGTTACCTGTGCGGCAAAGGACCTTTCCAGTACTCACATTGTTGAGCACCCCGGTATTGTAGTGGAAATAATATCGAAAACTTCAACCAGGAGAGATCGGGGTTTTAAACTGAAACAGTGCAAGATTATATCTTCCCTTCAATACTATTTAATTGTTTCTCAGTTTGAGTGTAAGGTAGAGTTGCATTCGCGGCTCCAAGCAAGTGACCTTTGGACTTATCGCTCCTTTGAAAATGAAGAAGACGTAATCCGTTTTGACGCATTCAACTTTGAAATAAGCCTTAAAACAATCTACGACGACATTGAGTTTGCTTGTAGTGAGTAAGTTTAGAATGATTTAATAGTCTGCTATTTCACACCCACCACCTTACTCATAACCGACACCCCATTCTCATTAAAAGCCTCAATAGCAAAATAATAGGGCACGCCTACATTCAGCGCGCGCAGCTCGAAAGTGTTCGGCTCGTCGTTCCAGAACTGGTAGGTTTGGTATAGTTTGTCGGGTGCGATGCCCCATAGTACATTGTAGCCGATGGCTCCCGGCACTTTTTCCCATTTCAAATCTGCATTGCGTGCGTCTTTCTGCCGTACGGCGGTGAAGGTCGCTGGTGTTTGCGGGGCTTTGCCGAAGCCATTTCCGAAAATCCTGAATTCGCTGACGGCCAGTATCGGAGAGGCTACATACACGTGCTCGTAGCGCACGTAACGCGCACGCACGGGCGCCGCGAGCTCGATGTAGGCACAGGGGCGGTCGCGTTTGGGCTCCTTGGTGAGGTCGCTGGCGAGGTCCCACCTCTTACTGTCCTTCGAGGTCCAGATTTTGAACTGCGTGTATACTTTTTCAGGTTTGTTGTCGAAAATGTCGGATTTGTAGTCGGTGTAGTTGACCTGCACCGCTTTCACTTCCTGTTCGGTTTGCAGGTCGATAGTTAACGTTTCGCCGGGTTTATTTTGCCTGGCGGCCCAGAACGTCCGCGGATTTTCGTCGGTGATCTTTTGCGCAGCCATAGTATCAAGCGTTGAGGACGCTGTTGCAGGCTTTTTGTAGGAAAGCAGCATCCAGCCGGTGAAAAGCTCGTCGCCTTTGCCTGTCCAGGTTTTGGTGGGCATTTTATGAGGGAAATCGCCGAAGCGGGTGTTGGCGAACATCTGGCCGTCCTTATCGAAGCCGGCTGCGTAGCGCACAATGCGGCGCTCCATCGCCCAGTTCAGGCCGATCCACGAGGTGCCGGTGTTCCAGTAGTTACCAAAATTGTCCTGGAATGTATTGCCATGCCCGGCGCCGGTTGCGAAACCGCCCGGCTTGTATGAAACCGGGTTGTAAGGTGCGTAGGTAAATGGTCCCAGCGGCTGGTCGCTGACGTAGGTCCCATTGGCATATACATTATATTCAGTACCCGGTGCACCATATTGGAGGTAATATTTGCCTTTGTGCTTCGTCATCCACGCGCCTTCCGTGAATGGCTTGAAAGGATCCGAGTGGTTTGGCCCGAAGCGCTCCCAGCCGTGTTCGTACTGATTTAACCAAAACATAGACTGATATTGCCCCTTGAATGCCAGCCGTTTGGAGTAATCCAGCTCCGAGCCGAAGATGGGGTACACATTGGAAGAACCCCAGTACATATACCATTTGTCGGTGTCGGGATCGTGGAACAATGCGGGGTCCCAGGGGCCGATGTCCTTGGGCAGGCGCGGCGTCCAGCGGTTGTAGAATTCCCAAATGCCCTTTTCAGGAGCAACAGAATACAGTATCGGGCGCGATTCGAAGGTGGATTGGAATAAAAACAAGGTATCGCGTACGGAAACTGCCGCCGGCGCGCACATGTCCTCGAAAGGCCACCGGTTGGCGGTCAGATATTTCCAGTCGATCATGTCTTTGGAATGCCAGTAACCGCCCGAAATCGTCACGAAAAGGAAGTATTCGCCTTTATGGTTGATGATCACCGGATCGGCGCCGGACCGGTAGCTGATGTTTTCGTTGAGCTGCTCGAAATTATATTTGTAATCAATGTCCATCGGATTACAATAGGTGCTCTGGCCGGTGGCGGGCATGGTATTGAACACGAGTATAAAACCGATGAATATTCTGAAAGTGCGTAACAGCATGATTTTGTTGATGATAGGGTGCATATTATTCTTTTAATCCTACAAAAATATCTGTTTTTGGATTAATAATCTTTCGCGCAGGCAAAACCGTCGCGTCTTTAAGAAGTTTTAAAACCGATAACCTTTACCTTTGCGCTCGATTTTGAAATAAGCAACAGTTTTTAGAATGGCGATTGATTTTATAGAGGAACTACGCTGGCGGGGCATGCTGCACGACATGATGCCGGGAACACATGAGCAACTTCAAAAGGAGATGACATGCGGTTATATCGGTTTCGACCCGACGGCACCTTCGCTGCACATCGGTAACCTGGCTACGATCATGCTTTTGGTGCATTTCCAGCGCGCAGGGCACAAGCCCATCGCATTGGTGGGTGGTGCTACCGGTATGATCGGCGATCCTTCTTTCAAGGCGGCGGAACGGTCGTTTCTCGATGAGGATACATTGCGGATCAACCAGGAGGGCATCCGTAAGCAGCTCGAATCATTCCTGGACTTCAATTCGGGTGAAAATTCGGCAGAGATGGTCAATAACTACGATTGGTTCAAGGATATCGGCTTTTTGCAGTTTCTGCGCGATGCAGGTAAGTATTTGAGCGTGAATTATATGATGTCGAAAGACTCTGTAAAAAAGCGCTTGGAAACCGGTATTTCGTTTACCGAGTTCTCGTACCAGCTTTTGCAGGGCTACGATTTTTATCATTTATATAAAACCAAAAATGTCCGGCTGCAAATGGGCGGTTCGGACCAATGGGGCAACATTACGACCGGTACGGAGATCATCCGCCGCAAGGAAGGCGATGACGAAGGCTATTTCAAAGCTTATGCATTGACTACACCGCTCGTTACCAAAGCCGACGGCTCCAAATTCGGGAAAAGCGAGGGCGGTAACATCTGGCTAGATCCCGAGCGGACTTCGCCTTACCAGTTTTACCAGTTCTGGCTTAACCAGAGCGACGATGACATGCCGCGTTACCTGCGCGTGTTTTCACTGAAAGGCCGTGAGGAAATCGAAGCGCTGGAAACCAGCCACGGTGCCGAGCCGCATTTGCGGATTATGCAAAAGGCGCTGGCATCCGAGCTGACGATCCGTATTCACTCGCAGAAGGCATTGGGCCTCGTATTGAAAGCGTCGGAAGTGTTGTACGGCAAAGCGACGCTGGAAACGCTCCAAAGCATTGAAGTGGATGAATTCGACACCATTTTCGATGGTGTACCGCAAACGGAAATCACCCGTGCGGAATGGGATGAATGCGCGAACATTACCGACCTGGTTTCTACCGTAACCCGCGGCGAAGTGTATGCTTCCAAAGGCGAGGCGCGTAGGGCAATCCAGCAGAATGCGGTGAGTGTGAATAAATCAAAGGTTACTGGGGCTGAGCAACCGTTGAGCGATTTTGCATTGCTGCAAGATAAGTTTCTGCTGATTTCAAAAGGTAAGAAGAACCACCTTATTAAGGTAATATAATGCTTTTGAACGGCTTGGCAGGTGATTAGGACTTGCCAAGCCGTTCAAAACTGAAAATAGCGGCATCCTTATTTTTCTTTCCTGCAATAAGATCCGTGATAATGCCGGCGGCGATAATGCTGAAAAGGATGCCGTTCCCGCCAAAACCCAATGCGAACCAGGTATTGGGATGCTCTTTCACACTGCCAATAAACGGCAGTCCGTCCTCCGTCTCTGCAAAAGTGCCGCACCAGGCATAATCCGTCATGAAAGGCAAGTCTGGAAACATAGTCCTGGCATTCTTTTCCAGTTCTTTGGATTTCCGATAAAGCAGCTTGTCCCTTTTGATCGCACTTTGAAACATTTCGTCCTTTCCGCCGATTAGCACTCGGTGATCTTCGGTTGTGCGCAAATACAAATACGGCCGGGCACTTTCCCAAAGTAATGCATGCTCATACCACAGCTCCTTCATTTCAGGCATCGGCTTGCTCACGATCGCGTACGTAGCATGCAAGCGCACGAAGTTGTGGGAAATCAGCTTTTGGGATTCATAACCTGCGGCAACGATCAATTTTTTGGTTTTGACAACGCTTCCATTATCCAAAATCAGCGTTACACTGCCGTGTTCATGTCGGATATCGGTGATTTCGACGGTGTCATATACACGCGCACCCTTCTGAATGCACTCCTGCAAGAGGGCATGCGCGAGCGCATAGGCATCTACCTGCGCAGCGTCGTGCGAGAGGATCGCGCCGCTTTTGTGAATGCCGGGGAAATGTGAGCGTAATGTGGCCCGATCCCACCATTCCACATCGATGCCGATCTTTCTGCGCGCTTCGCATTCTTTTTCCAATAATGGCAAATCTGCTTTTTTGGAAGCGTAATACACACTTTTAACCAGCGAAAAGCCTGTTTTGACCGGTAGTGAATCCACAATCTCCATGGCTCTGTGAATGGCTTCCACACATAAAAGATAGCTGCGGACGGCATGATTTTCTCCAACGAGCTCGATCAGATCGGTAAGCATCGTGTCGATCTCGTATTGAAGCAATGCCGTGGATCCTGAGGTGCTTCCCATTCCGATGTGTCGTTTTTCCAACACGACAACGGGAAAGCCGGCTTGTGTAAGGTGCCAAGCCATTAATGCACCGGTAATGCCGCCGCCCATGATTACGATTTCTGCGGTCAGATTCTCTGATAATGCAGGGTAAGAATAGAGAGCCCCATTTTTATAGAACCAATGGGGCTGGCCACTGAGTAGATCCATCGGGTGTTTTTGTTGAACTGATGAATCGGGTGGTTAAAATTCTGTACCAGCAATAGAAAGTTTAGCTAGCTCTTCCCGGTGAACGTATTTAAAACCGGCGCGGCGGTTGGGTTATATTGATATGACTGCCAGGTGTGGTCGTTGTAGATTTCGACAATGCGGTAGCCTTTGTAGGCCGTTCCCCAATTGCCCCCGAAGTGACCGTCGAAGAAGTAGGGCTTTTTGCCATACATTTTGGTGCTGTCCTGGTCGTGGTCGTGGCCGTTGAAAATGGCTTTCACATTCGGCGTGTTTTCGAAAAGATCGATCACTTCTTTGCATTCAATGCCGTGCGTCGTCCATTTGGCCGGAGTGATGTGAAGGAAAATGAAAATACCCTTCTTATCCTTATACCTGGCGATTTCGTTGCGGAGCCACGTCGCATCGGGACATATATATTCACCTTTCTCATTGGAAGTATCACCTACCACGAACGCATATTCGCCTTTTGCGAAACTGTGATTGGTGGGGTAGCCCCAGGTGCTTTGCCACACATCCAGACCCACTTTGTCGTGGTTACCCCGGCTTACATAATAAGGTACGCTCAGATTCGAGATCGCATTTTTGAAATCATACAATAAGGTTGGATCATCGTGTATAAGATCGCCGTTGAGGAAAAGAAAGTCAACGCCTTTTTGCAGTTTTTCGCGATTTACCCAGCTCACCAGATCAGCATGGAAAGCCTTAAACTCCGTATTCGGCTGCCCGTAATGCCCGTCGGACGCGACGATGAACCGAAGCGCAATGTCTGCGGCGGGCTGCGCTTGGGCAGGTTCCGACAAATAGGTGATTCCGGATAATGCAGGTAGGAGTTTAAGAAAAGACCGTCTCTGGAAAGTCATGGTTTAAAGGGTTTGGATGAACAGAAATAGGGGTCTTCCAAAAATAGTTATTCGTCCGTGATATTTCCTTAATCTTGCACATTGTTAAGCATATTTAATAAAAACCTGAATACATGGACCGGCTTATTCTGCAAAAAGCGGCTTCCTACTGTGCCTACCAGGAGCGAACGCAGGACGAGGTGAAGCAGCGGCTGAAAAAATGGAATGTATGGGGCGACGAGGCCGATGAGATCATCGCCGAGTTGATTTCCATGAATTACCTGAGTGAGGAACGTTTTGCGAAAACCTATGCCGGCGGCAAGTTCAGGGTCAAAAACTGGGGCCGGATGAAAATCAGGCAGGAGCTGAACCGCCGCGGCCTGAGCACTTACAGCATTGAAAAAGGCATGAATGAGATCGCCGACGAGGACTATGTGTCGGGTTTGAGGGAATTGCTCTCGAAGAAACGGGATTTGCTGTCAAAAACGGAGACGGATCCTTTCAAATTGAAACAGAAGCTGGCGAGGTTCGCGCTGGGAAAAGGCTATGAAAGCGAGCTGGTGTGGAAGGAATTGGGGGAGCTATAAATCAAAAGCCCCGATTGCCAATGCAGTCGGGGCTTTGGTATAATGTCAAAATCGCTTAGAAATCGGAGTCGAAAGAGATCTTGTGCGCGGATTCTTTGTCCTTTACACCGCTCATTACACCGGCTTTCTGATATTCTCCCACCCTTTTTTCGAAGAAGTTGGTCTTGCCCGGAAGCGATATCAGTTCCATGAAATCGAATGGGTTGGCTGAGCCGAATTGTTTCGGGCAACCGAGTCTTTCGAGCCAGAAATCGGCGATGTATTCGATGTATTGCTTCATCAAATCGGCGTTCATACCAATCAATGATACGGGAAGCGCCTCGCTGACAAACTCTTTTTCGATTTCAACGGCGTCCATCATGATCTCGATCACGCGCTCCTGCGGCAATTGGTTCAGAATGTGTTTGGTATACAACAAACATGCGAACTCGCAGTGAAGCCCCTCATCGCGGGAGATCAGCTCGTTGGAGAATGAAAGCCCCGGCATCAGGCCGCGTTTTTTCAGCCAGAAGATCGAGCAGAACGACCCGGAGAAGAAAATCCCTTCCACTGCTGCAAATGCGATAATGCGCTCTGCAAATACAGGACTGTTGATCCACTTCAATGCCCACTCGGCTTTTTTCTGCACGCAAGGAATTGTCTCGATCGCGCGCAGCAGCCTGTCTTTTTCAACCGGATCTTTAATGTAGGTGTCGATCAGCAGCGAATAGGTTTCGGAGTGAATGTTTTCCATCGCCACCTGGAATCCATAGAAGCATTTTGCTTCCGCATATTGCACTTCGCTAAGAAAGTTGACAGCCAGGTTTTCGTTGACGATCCCGTCTGATGCCGCAAAGAATGCCAGTACGTGGGAAATGAAATGCCTTTCTCCGTCATTCAGGTTCTCCCAGTCCTTCATATCCTGCGACAGGTCGATCTCCTCAGCCGTCCAGAACGAAGCCTCATGACGTTTGTACATTTCCCATATATCGGAATGTTTGATGGGGAACAAAACAAACCGCAAGGGGTCTTCGGTCAACAGGGGTTCCTGTCTGGTAAGTTCTTGTGACATAGTTAATTTGAGTATTTTACGGGGATCTGAAATATATAACGTTAGTACTTGCCGTTGGCTCTGACAGCCGGGCCGGAAGAAAACAAAGCTACATGCTTTGGGCTAAAAATCAAATAAGTTTGCGGACATGAAGCCGTAGGAAAACCCGAACCGGAGCGCTTGTTCATTAGTAACTTGGTGCGAATGAGACTGTGGGTATAATGCAGCGGGGTAATGCTTTGGATGTCTACCCTGAAAACTTCATATTGTTAAAATCACAAGCTATGCCCGTCGCAGGTCCGAGGAGATACATTAATTTGTTCGGGAACATCGGTAACCCGTTCGAATATATTTTCGATAAGCTCCACGATCGGGGCAGGATGCTACACTTTGTCACGAAACCCAACAAGATCGCCTTCGATGTGCCCGCCAGTCTGCACCAGGTATTTAAGGAGATATTTATGGCCGACGTATACAACATCGGGAGGCTGATGCGCGTATTGCCTGATGATCCGCTGGTAATCGACATCGGCGCAAACGCCGGTTTTTTTGATATATTGCTTTTATCTAAAATAAAGAATGCCCAAATTTATGCGTATGAGCCTCTGAGCAGTAATATCGAACGAATGCGTTCTGTTGCATCCTCCAATCGCAGGTTTGATAAAAGCGTGACCATCAATTCTTTTGCCGTAACAGGGACGTCCCGTGAAATGTTGCGCCTATACGCACAGGACACGGAAGATAATCAGGTGGTCGCTTCTTCGTTAAAAGGTTTTAATGCTGATAATACAAAGGAGCTGTGGATTCCAGCCATTTCATTTTCAGAAATAATGGCCAACATCCCGAAGGCGAAAATCGATTTGCTGAAAATGGATTGTGAAGGGAGTGAGTATGATATTGTTTTGAATACGTCGCCCGACGTTGTGCGCCGGGTCGAACGAATGCTGATTGAAGTGCACGATATTGATAGTCAGTTTAATATACATACATTCAGCCGGTATCTCGGTGAGCTGGGCTATGCTGTGAATTATACGCCCATTAACGGTTTTTGTTATGCACTGGAAGCGTGCAAAAAATGAATAATCATTTTATGTTGAAAAGAATTCTAATTGATTGTGAAAGGATGAGACATCCTCATACCGGGCTTTATCATTATTGCCTCCAATTAGGGAATTCTATTTTAAAAAAAGCGGTAGGAGATAAGGAAAAGATTGCCTTTTATCTGCCCACTTCGGCGGAGCATGCTTTTGGAGAAGATGCTAATTATGTTTCTCAGCATTTTATTCATAAACTGTTTTTTCCGGATACCAAATCAGTAGACATCTGGCATTGTACTTACCAGGGATCGAGGTATTTCCCTTTTGGGAAAAAGGTATCCGTGGTATTAACTGTTCATGACTTGAATTTCCTTTACGACGGGAATAGATCTGAAAAGCGGATCAGTAAATACCTGAACAGGTTACAATTGAAAATAGATCGGGCCGACCATATTGTTGCTATTTCCTATTATGTGCTGGAAGATCTTAGAAAATACCTTGAATTGGGTGATAAGCCGACTTCAGTGATTTATAATGGCTGCAATATCGATGATAGCGGAATTATTAATGCCCCCGAGAGGCCTGTCGAACAGCCATTTCTGTTCACGATCGGGACCATTGTCGGTAAGAAGAACTTTCATGTGCTGCCTGCATTGCTGGTAGGCAATGATTTCAAATTAGTTATTGCGGGAATTGATAGCAGTCAGGAATATAAAAAGACGATTATCCGTGAAGCGCAGAAACTGAATGTGCTCGACAGGCTGGTTTTTACGGGCCCAGTCTCGGAGAATGATAAGAAATGGTATCTCAGTAACTGTACCGCATTCGTCTTCCCTTCGATTGCGGAGGGTTTTGGGTTGCCGGTTATCGAGGCGATGTACTACGGCAAGCCCGTGATCCTGTCGCGCTGCACATCATTGCCAGAAATCGGTGGGGATTGTGCCTACTATTTCGACAACTTTGAGCCTGGACATATGCGTAACGTGTTGATTGAGAGTCTTGAAGATTATCAAAAAACAAAGCCCAGAGAAAGAATCCGCGAACGGGCCAGATTCTTTTCCTGGGACAGGGCAGCTTCGGAATACTTGGATTTATATCGAAGCCTTGCTAATTCAGTTTAATTACCTGCTGGTATTTCAGCATCATCCGGAAGTTATTGATCACATCGATGATGCCGATATCTGACTGATGTTTTTTCATTTCACGATTAAAAGCCACCTTCTTCGCTTGCAGGTTACCTCGGTTTTTGAAGAAATCCCAATAAGCTTCCACCTTAAAGAATTGCAGCGTCAGGAGCCCCAGCAATACATCGCAAAGCAGGATTTGTAAATGCCATAATTTAAGATCCATCCCTTGCAGGTGCAGGTAGTGCACATAATAGCGGTTCCTGAAATGGATCCTTTTGATCGCTTTCTTATGGTTGTGGTTTTTGGTACTTGCCGAAACCTCGTGTCGGCAGACCGCATCATGTTCATAATAGCATTTCCACCCTAATCGCCAGGCTCTGATCGAAAGCTCCTGATCTTCCCCATAATACGGATTGAACATTTCGTTGAATCCGTTAATGGCTTTTAGTTTTTGTGTATCCATTAATGCAATTGCACCGGATAAATAAAATGTCGGTGTAAATGCATTGATGTTTTGCAAATGAAAGAAGTCCGATGATTTTATTTTTCTTCCCGATATTTTAGGTTCTCTCGCAGCTTCACGAATCAAATCATCATTCATTCCAATGACTCTTCCCATTACACCAAAAGTGTCTTCCAGTTCAAAATACTTATAGAGTTTTTCCATGTAACCGGGTTCAAGGGTTACATCTGTATTGAGGAGAAAGATCAGGTCATTGGTGGCATTCTGGATGCCAATATTGCATGTTTCTGAAAATCCGGAATTGGTTTCTTTGCAAATAAGAGTGATTTTATCGGCGTAATGTTCTTGTAAATATGCAACAGATTCGTCTGTGGATGCATCATCAATTACAATAATCTGAACACTGGTTTCTAGTTTTTGAAGGACCTTATAGTTATGCTCAAAATATTTTTCGAACAGGTGTTTCCCGTTATAATTGGGAATTACTACTGATATACTTTTCATATACAATCGGTTATCAAGTTAGTTGAGAGTTTTTTCAATACCCGATTCTTTACTACTTCCTTGTAACAGGATGGCGTTCATGATCTTCTCCTTTGGTGAAATTATATAGCTCATTTCCATATCCTTGCGGATATTTTTTGTACAAATATCAAGCCAGCGTCTGCGGGAGCTACGCCGCCTGAACTTATGACTCTGCTGTTAGGGAAATGGTTGGAAGAGGGTTGGTTGCACCGGGCACACAACCTGGGTGCTGAAATATAACTTCTATACTAACACTATGGCGAAACATTTATTGTATTCTCCTGCCACAATAAAGATTACATTAAAATTATACCCGCGACGTATAATCATCAGAAAAAATAGCCAGCATATAAAAATTCTTTTCTAAATCCATTTTTTTCTCCTGAAAAACCAAAGAACGACGAGGGATGAAAAGACCATAAGCAACAACGAAAGCCAGAAGCCCCACGGTTCACCGGTAGAGGGTATGTGCTGGTAGTTCATGCCGAAAATACCGGCGATTAGCGTTGGCGGCATGAAAATGATCGTCACCACCGTGAAGATCTTGATCACCTGGCTCTGTTCGAGGTTGATCAAACCCATAAAGGTGTTTTGGAGGTATTCGAGTCGTTCGAAATTGAATGTGGTATATTCGAGGAGGGAATTAATGTCTTTCAGGATGATACGCAGGTGTTCTTTGCGGTCTTCCGGGAAATACTGGCTCCGGAGAATGCCCGAGAGCACGCGCTGTTTGTCGATACTTGTTTCACGGAGCATCATCGTGATCTCCTGCAACCCGCTGATGCGGATCAGGACTTCCTGCCGCGTCTTTTGCTCGTGCGTGAGGTCCTTACTGATCGCCGAAATGTCCCTGGAAATACCTTCGAGCGCGTCGGCATCCGCTTCAATACGCGTTTCGAGGAGTAAGAGCATAAAATCAACCCCGCCCTGTATGCTATCCGGACTTACTTTCATCTTCTTGACCGTGTCGGCGAATGTTTTCGAATCACCGCGACGATAAGTAAAGAGCACATTCTGATTCAGAATGAAGGAAACCGGATAGGTTTCGTAACCTTCCCGCTCTATTTTGAGAAAGTTGGAGTTGGCGTTGATTGTCTCGTTCTGCTCAAAAAAACGCGAACTGCTTTCGATTTCCACGATTTCCTGGGGTGTTTGAAAACTGATATTACATTTGTTTTCCACCCACTCCTCCTCTTCCGCACTTGGAGATTGTAAATCTACCCATACGAGGTTCGGGACCTTTCCCAACTCACGGATATCGTTTTCGCGCTTGATGACTTTACCTTCCTTGTAGAATATGCGTACCATGGGTCAAAGTTGGGAAAAAAAGCCAAATGCTTAGCCGTTCGTTCATCGGTGCTGCATTGGCTTGTAGCGGTCGACGGTTAAAGCTAACTTGTATTCCTTTAATACGCACACTGTGAAAGAGAAATTTTACCTGTTCAGGGCTTCGGAGGATTACTTGTCCTATTATTTCGAAAGTCGTTCAGAAGAGCGGACGATACCTAAGGCTGAACAGTTCGAAAAGATTGGAGCTGATATCTACAACCTCGCATTTGGAGATTTAGATGAGAGTAGAGAAATAAATGACCTTTGTGTTAGTAATAACCAGGATATGAACAGGGTATTGGCGACCGTTGTTAGAACCGCCCTTACGTTTTTTGAGACTTATCCAGACAGGCGAGTGTATTTCACAGGCAGTTCAAAAGCACGGTTAAGACTTTACTCCGCTATTTTGGCCAGAGAATTTGAAAATTGGAAACCAGTGTTTGAGGTGTTGGGTATGCAAAATGGGAAGCTGGCTCCATTCGAGCAAAGTGTTAACTATGAAGCTTTTATAATAGACAGGAAGTCGATATGAAACAGAAAATAGGGCACTTAATTGACCTTTCAAAGGTGGTTGTGGATCCTACTCTGAAAAGCCATGCGAACGATCCATTCGTTGTTCGCAAAGTAGAGGAGGCCAGGAGAGTACTCGCTCCCTACCTGAAAGAACTCGCCGATAAGGCGAAGTAAATTCCGCTCTTTCTGGAAAGTGTCGTATTTTTGCGTGATGCAAAATACAGCTTCTCCCGGAATATTGACAACGCAGTTCTGGTTGCTGGGCCTTAGCTCGTTTCTCTTCTCATCCAGCTTCAATATGCTGATCCCCGAACTCCCGGCCTATCTTTCAAGCATGGGTGGGGCCGAATACAAAGGGGCAATTATTGGTTTGTTCACTTTGACAGCAGGCCTTTCCAGACCATTCAGTGGCCGGCTTACTGACCGCGTCGGGCGTGTTCCCGTGATGGCTTTCGGCTCGCTGGTATGTTTCATATGTGGGTTTTTGTACCCGATCTTCACGACGGTAATGCCGTTTTTGCTGCTCAGGCTGGTGCACGGTTTTTCGACAGGCTTTAAACCGACGGGTACCGCGGCTTATGTAGCGGATATCGTACCAATCAATCGCCGCGGCGAAGCAATGGGGATCCATGGCATGTGTATGGGCGTGGGGTCCGCGTTCGGGCCGGCGATAGGGAGTATGATCAGCCAGGAGTTTTCTCTGAATGCCCTTTTTTACACATCGTCATTATTGGCATTTCTCTCCATTGCGATCCTTTTGAATATGAAGGAGACTTTGCAAGAAAGGCAAAAGCTTAGCCTGAAGTCTTTTCAGATCACCCGGCGGGATATTTTCGAACCCGATGTGTTCAGTCCGGCCCTCATCACATTCCTTTGCTATTTCGGTTTCGGTGCTGTGGCTACGGTTACGCCGGATTTCAGCGGTTACCTGGGTTTGCAAAACCGGGGATTGTACTTTATGATGTTTACGATATCGTCGATCATGGTGCGCCTCTTTGCCGGTAAAATATCCGATCGCCATGGTCGAATGCCGGTAACGATAGTGGGGTGCATTGTCCTGATCATCGCGATGATCATTACCGGTTTTGCCGAATCAGTGTTCATGTTCCTGACTGGTGCGGCGTTTTTCGGAATAGCGATGGGTATTCTTTCACCAGTGCTTTCAGCCTGGACGGTTGATCTGAGCGGAGATCATAATCGCGGGCGCGCAATCGCGACGATGTTTATCTCACTCGAAGCAGGTATCGGCCTCGGTGCATTTCTATCCGCGGAATTGTTTGAAAACCAGCGCGAGAACCTGCCGCTGGTGTTTTTCTGTATGGCTGCATTTGCATTGGCTGCGCTTTCCTATACAGTTGTTATTTACCAGTTTAAAAAGCGACGTGCCCGTGTTATTTGACGATACTTACCGAAGCATTGCTGTACCGGTAGAAGGCTTTTTCAAAGATAAGGGGAGTAAATTTTTGGCTTATGCCTATCCCATTGATAGCGATGAGCAAGCCAAATCGTATCTAGCCGAGTTATACGAATTGCATCCCAAAGCAGTGCATCATTGCTACGCGTACCGCCTGGGTGCCGATCGGATGAGCTATCGCATGAGCGACGATGGGGAGCCATCGGGAACAGCAGGTCGGCCGATCCTCAATACACTATATTCAAGAAATGTTACGAATGTGCTGGTGGTGGTAGTGCGGTACTTTGGAGGGACATTGCTCGGGGTGCCGGGGCTGATCAACGCCTACAAAACCGCTACCGAAGCGGCCTTGGACGCATCTGAAATTATCACGCGGCATTATTTCAGCGTTTACAAGCTTTCATTCCAATATCCGCAAATGAACGATGTCATGCGGATTGTGAAGGAAATGGAGCTGCCCGTGCGTGCGCAATCCTTTGAAATGCAGTGTACCATGGAAGTGGAAGTGCGCTCCACGCTCGTCGAGCGGTTTATGACACGCTCGGAAAAAGTGGAAGGCCTTTCCGTTGAATTGGCAGTTTAGTTGTTTTCACGAAGCATTCGTACAAAATCATCTTCGTATTCTTTAATCGCTTTCAGGAGTTCTTGCAGCTCCTTTTCTTCCGGAGTGCCTTTCTTGGCATCGAATATCTCGTCGGCTCGTTCCGAGGCTTTTTCGTATTCGGTTTCGTTCGTGATTTTCATGATCGCAGGTATTTGAATATTTCCTCAAAAGTATCCCATTGTTTTTCAATGCACAAAAAAACCGGCACGAAGGCCGGCTCTTTTGCGGGTGCGTTAGTGGGTTATGCCGGTATTAATATCCCGGATTTTGTGTCAATGTAGGCTTTCCGTCCTTCTGGCTGTTCAGGATTTCGTCTTGGGGCAGAGGATAGTACAGGTTTTTCTGCGTAAATGTTTTACCTGCCATGTATCCCCGCTTGTTGAACGTACGTCCGGATGGCTCTTTGCCCGGTACAGCTTCTTCGGCCGCGTATTTATTCAATACTTTTTCAGCAATGCCCCAGCGTACAAGGTCGAAGAAACGGTGGCCTTCCATCGCGAATTCGAGACGTTGCTCCATCCGTACCGCATTTCTTGCATAGTCAGCCCCTTTTGCAGCGAAAGTTCCTGCCGGGTAAGGCTCTACTTTGTAAGTCACGGATTCGTCCTGCACGGAGCCGGTTTTAGCACGGACACGGATCTGGTTTACCAATTCCTGAGCCACAGCAAGGTTACCCAGTTCCACTTCGCATTCGGCCAGCCATAGGATTACGTGCGATAGTTTAATAAGGCGGTAGTTGTTGTTCACATTACGCTTGCTGGTCGAGTGGGTAGTGCTGTTTTCTTCTGCCAGATAGTACATCCATTTTTTACCTGTGAACGGTCCTGCATATGCCTGGTCGCGGATCCAGGTTGAACCTGGCATCGGGCCCCAGTCAAGGAAGTTCACACCGCGGCGGCCGACAGTCCAGTCGAGGCGGGGATCAACCGGAATGGTTTTGTCCAATGTAAACGCTGCCGATGCTACGATTCCCTCGTCGTTTGGCAAATCCACTTTGTTGTAGGTATCCAAAGAACCGTCCGCTGCGGCACCGATCATCGGAAGTCCGTTTTCAGTTTTGAATGCATTCACCAGGTTGTGCGAAGGCTGGTAGAAGCCGCAGCATCCGCGACCGGGAGCGGTGGCAGAGTAAGGCCAGTTGAGGTTATCACCGGCGTTACCATTGTTACCGTTCGTACCGTCGTTTACAGAAAACTGTACTTCCATGATCGACTCGGTGTTGTTATTGCCGGCTGTGCGGTAATTGTCGTGGTAGTTAGCAACCAGTTTTTTGCCGGAATTTTTAACAATATCATCCAGCAATTCTTTGGCTTTCAGCCATTTTTTCTGGAAAAGAAGCGCCTTGGCCAGATATGCCTTTGCTGCCCATTTGGTAGCACGACCTTTCTGAGCCTGAGTGGCAGGAAGGTTGTCGGCCGCAAACTGGAAGTCGGCTTCTATTTTACCCCAGATATCGTCCGTATTAGGGACTTTTGTCGAGTTAGGATCTCCGGCATTGTAAATCTTCTCGTCGATGTAAGGCACGTTGTTCCACATTTTCTTGGCCTCGAAGTGATAGTGGCCGCGTAGGAAACGTGCTTCGGCAATCACCTGTGTCTTTTCTGCATCGGTCATGTCTTTCACGTCCGGACTTCCTGCGATCTGGATCGTCTCGTTAGCACGGGCAACACCGTCGTACGAGTGCCACCATTTGCCGAGGAAATAGGTATTGTCGGACAGCCAGTTGTATTGTTCAATAAACGATTGCTCAGGTTGGTCACCGGCGTCAGTGCCTTTTACCGCGTCGTCACTGCTGATACCCCCGAAAACGTAGTTCGAAATCGTCGACTGGCGACCCGTGTTACCAGCGCCCACGCCATCGAGTAGCGAGTAAGTACCGATGAGCAGCGCATTTACACCGTTTTTGTTGCTGAGCTGTTCCTTAGACGCACGCCCCTGAGGTTTCAGATCAAAGAAGTCGTCGGAGCAGGAGAAGCTCAGACCGACCAACATGCATATTAATAATGTCTTTTTCATTGTATGGTTCTGTATAATGAAGATCAATGGATGAACTAGAAATTGAAACGCAAACCGCCCAGGAACGACTTGGCAACCGGGTAGGAGCCTTCATCCACGCCCATGTGGGTATCCTGGTTGTTTTCGCCCGATCTTCTCAGGTTAATATCCGGGTCAAGTCCTGTGTATTTGGTGAATGTAAACAGGTTCTGTCCCTGAACGTAGATTTGCGCCGATCCCAGTTTCGCCTTTTTAAGCCAGTTTGAAGGCAGGTTGAACGTCAGTTGAATGTTTTTCAAGCGGAAGTAAGAACCATCTTCCAGGAAGTAGGAGGATACCTGCTGGCTGGTAGCGTCACCCGAGTTCAAACGTGGGAGTTTCGCATTGTCGCCCGATTTCTTCCACGAATCGTACAGCATTGTTTTCGAGCGGTTGCCCTGGAACACGTTGAAATCCGTCCAATATTTTACGTAGTTGAAGATCTGGTTGCCTTGTACGCCTTGTCCGAACAACGTCAGGTCGAACCATTTCCAACCTACACCCACGTTGATACCATAGTTGAAGTCGGGGTGCGGATTGCCTATAATAGTACGGTCAGCAGCAGTAATTACGCCGTCGCCATTCACGTCACGGAATTTGAAAGTACCTTCTCTGGTATATGATCCGAATTTCGGAGCGGCATCAGCTTCGGCCTGATCTTTGATCACGCCATCCACAAAGTAACCGTAGTAGCTCGCGATCGGCAGCCCGGCTTTGGTAGCCGACATGGCCGGAAGGCGGGTTGTGAAACCAAAAATGGTCGCATTCGGGTCGTTGTTCAATTTCAGTACTTCGTTTTTGTAGTGACCAAAGTTGATCCCCACCATGTAGTTGAAATCACCTTTTTTGTCACGGAAAGTGATGCCGAGGTCTACACCGCGGTTGCGCACTTCACCGATGTTAGTGTAAGGGATCGTACCGGAACCGGCTGTTCTCGGAATAGCGATCTGTGTCAGCATGTCGGAAGTAACACGGTTGTAAAGATCGAGTACCACTTCCAGTTTGCTGTTGAACAAACTTGCGTCGAGACCGATGTTGGAAGAAGTATTGGTTTCCCACTTACCATTCGAGTTACCAAACTGAACAAGGTCAAATCCGCCGACGATCGATGTACCGGTACCGTTGATGTCATAGGCGTTGTTCTGCGGATCGGCCGCGTACAGGGTGTACGCATTATAAACGTTAGGGATGAGTTGGTTACCGGTTTTACCCCAGCCAAAGCGCAGTTTCAAATCGTCGACGAATTTGACCGGCTTCATGAATGCCAGCTCCGTCATACGCAAACCCAGCGAGAATGCGGGGAATACACCGTAGCGGTTGGCAGCCGAGAAACGTGATGATCCGTCACGACGTAATGTTACGTCGGCAAGGAGGAGTTCTTTAAATGCATAGTTGATCTTTCCGAACTGCGAGAACAGCGCACTTTCCGTTGCACCAGGGCCTGCATTGCTCAAACCGGCTGCCGAACCTGCATCGAGGTAGCGGTAATCGAGGTCGTCGAATGCGAATGCACTCCGGCTGGCGCGGAACTCCGCTGCGTAGGTTTTCACTGCTTCTGTACCGAGCAACACGCTGAAATTATGCACACCAAACGATTTGGCATAGTTCAAAGTGTTGAACCAGGTAAACGAACGGTCAACGTTGTTGATCACGTTCAAGCTGTTGGCGTTTCTTGCCTCCGCAGCTTCGATATCACGGTGGAAGTATTCCGAGCGGTTGTACTGGTTGTATTCGATACCAAGGCTCGTGCGTGCGTACAAGCCCGGGAGGATGTCCACCTGCGCGAACACGTTACCGAATGCGTGCGTACCTTTTGTGAGGTTGTCTTTCTCGCGGTAAAGACGTGCAAGTGGGTTGGGAGCGTTACCGAGGTTACTGCCACGGCTTCCTGCAAATCCGTTATAGTCGGAAGTATTGGTTCCACCCAATGCTTTCGGCCCACCTGTAATGTCGAATACCGGGATGATCGGGTGCACGCGGATCGCGAACATGATCGGGTTACTTTCGTCGTTGTTGGTAATCCCTTGTCTTTCGTCGTAAGAGAATGTAAAGTTCTCACCCACAGTTACGGGACCTTTCTTGAACTCGGTGTTCGCACGGAGTGAGTATCTTTTGTATTTAGTGTATCTCAAAATACCATTCTGCTTGAAGTAGTTGGCCGAAAGCGCATATTTAGCTGCCTCGGAACCACCGGAAGCGCCGATCTGATAGTTGGAAATAGAAGCCGGATCGAAGATCACGTCCTGCCAGTCGGTTCCTTGTTTGTTGGCTTTGGTGATGTTGAATGCAGTTTTACCAAGGGCCGGGTCGGCGATGTCGTTGGTGTAGGTGTAGTTGCTGGGCAGCTCGCCGTACACGTTGGGGTAAATGTAATCGGCTACGGTCTGGTTGCCGTTTTCATCGAACTTGTATTGGGCCGACGGCGAAGTTACCGACGGATTTTTGCCTGCGCCAAGGTCAGCTTCGTAGAGGTACTGGCCCAGTTCTTTCGTATTCAGCAGGTCGAGCATCTTGCCGGGACGTTGGGTACCGGTGTAAAAGTCGAATGTAATGTTCGGAGCGCCGGTCTTGCCTTTTTTAGTAGTAATGATCACCACTCCGTTCGCTGCACGAGCACCGTAAATGGATGCGGCGGAAGCGTCTTTCAGTACCTGCATCGACTCGATGTCGTTCGGGTTGATCTGGTTCAGCGTACCCTGGGTGGGCACCCCGTCGATCACATAAAGCGGGCTGTTGTTGTTGATCGAACCGAAGCCGCGGATACGGACCATCGTGCCGCCACCAGGAGAGTTATCGTTTCCGACAGTCACCCCGGAAGCCCGTCCTTGCAGCATTTGCGTTACGCTCGCAGTAGGAACGGAAGTAAGTTCTTTGGGGTTAATCACCGTTACGGCACCGGTAATATCCTTTTTACGCTGTGCCGCGTAACCGGTTACCACCACTTCGCTCAGGTTCTTAATATCGTCTTCCATCGAAACATCAATGGTCGTTTGATTCCCGACAGGTATTTCCTTTTTAATCAAACCAATTGATGAGAAAACAAGGATTGCGCCGGACCCTTTCGCTTCGATCGAATAAACGCCGTCGGCATCGGTGACAGTGCCGACATTCGTTCCTTTCAGTTGCACGTTCACACCGGGAATGCCGGTTCCATCAGCAGAGGAGGATACTTTACCCTTGACCTGATGATCCTGGGCGTAGGACAGATGAGCTGCTATTGCGAACAGCAAAATCATGACACCCCGGAAAAGCGGGACTAGTAAATGTTTGTTCATAAATTGAGTTGGGGATGATGTTAAAAATGTATTACTAAATGTCAATATACTGTTAAAGGTAAAAATTCAAGCATTGTTTTTAGTAATATTTTTATAATTAATATTAATATACAGACGGTTACAAACTATTTTTTCTTTGAAAAATCTTATTATGCAATCGTTTGCATTGAAGGGGGGCGTCTTGGAAAAAACCAATCTTCAAATCGTATACGCAAGTGGTTGCGTGTGAGAAAATTTGCAACTCAAAGCGTATTTTTGTGGTTATCAGAATTACAACTTCATTTAACAGACTAACTCACAAACGATCATCAGATTTTGGAATATTTAAATGGCCTCGAAGTGGCAGAACAGGACCTCATCGAGGTACAAGGCGCCCGTGAACACAATCTCAAAAACATCGATGTAGCTATCCCGCGTAACAAGCTCGTGGTAGTAACGGGTATCAGCGGCAGTGGCAAATCGTCGCTCGCATTCGATACGATCTATGCCGAAGGGCAGCGCAGGTACATGGAGAGCTTCTCTTCTTACGCCCGCGGCTTCATCGGCGAAATGGAACGGCCCGATGTCGATAAGATCAGCGGCCTTTCACCGGTGATCAGCATCGAGCAGAAAACGACATCGCGAAACCCGCGTTCGACAGTAGGCACGGTGACAGAGATATACGACTTCCTGCGCCTGCTCTACGCACGTGCGGGCGAGGCGTACTCGTACGCGACGGGCCGGCGGATGATCAAGCAATCGCAGGACCAGATTGTGAACCAGCTCATGACACAATTTCTGGGGCAAAAGATCGTGCTGCTCGCACCGGCTGTGAAAGGCAGGAAAGGGCATTACCGTGAGCTTTTTGTGCAGATTGCACGTCTCGGTTATACGAAAGTGCGCGTCGACGGTGAAGTGCAGGACATTATACCTAAAATGCAGCTCGACCGCTATAAGGTCCACGACATCGAGATCGTGATCGACCGTGTGATCCCGAAGAAGGAAGAGGAAGACCCGCAGTCGAGGTACCGCATGAGCCAGTCGGTAGCGACGGCCATTAAGCAGGGTAAAGGCGCATTAATGGTGCTCGACGCGAAGGGTAACACCCATTATTTCTCTCAAAACCTCATGGACCCGGAGTCGGGTATCAGCTACGACGATCCGGCACCGAATGCATTCTCGTTCAACTCGCCTTATGGTTGGTGTCCAACTTGTCAGGGATTGGGTATTATCGAGGAGATTACCGAGGATTCTATTATTCCCGACAAATCGCTGAGCATTAGCCGGGGAGGCATTGCACCGATGGGCGAGTATCGCGAGGCGTGGATATTCAAACAGTTGGAGGTTTTATTAAAGAAATATAAAATCACACTTACCACTCCGCTTGAAAAATTCCCCGAAGAAGCATTGAAACTGGTGCTTTACGGCAGCGAGGAAGCAGTGCCGGTACCTTCGAAAAAATACCCGGGAACGGAATGGGAAACCAAGTTCGACGGGATCATCAACTTTTTGAAAAGACAGCAGGAGTCGGGCAACGAAAAAATTCAGGATTGGCTGAAAGATTTCATGGTAACCCAAACCTGTCCCGAATGCAAAGGCAAGCGCCTGCGGAAAGAGTCGTTGCATTTTAAAATAGATAAAAAAGACATTGCCGAACTGGCCGATAGCGATATTCGAGAACTGGCCGAATGGTTGGTAGGATTGGAGGATCGCCTGGAAGAAAAACAGCGGGTAATCGGTCATGAGGTTTTAAAAGAAATCAGGAAACGCGTCGGCTTTATGCTCGACGTAGGATTGGATTACCTGACATTGAACCGTGCATTGCGGACATTGTCGGGCGGTGAGGCGCAGCGTATCCGATTGGCGACACAGATTGGCACCCAACTGACGGGCGTGCTCTATATTATGGATGAACCGAGCATTGGCCTGCACCAGCGGGATAATGTGCGGCTTATTAATTCGCTCAAAAGCCTGCGCGACCTGGGCAATACGGTGCTCGTGGTAGAACACGACAAGGACATGATGCTCGCATCGGATTACATTCTGGACATCGGTCCGGGGGCGGGTCGTCACGGCGGAAGCGTGGTAGGAGCCGGTACGCCGGAGAAATTCCTTAAAAATGGTTCGCTTACAGCGGACTATCTGGCCGGCCGCGAGGCCATCGAAGTCCCGAAAAAGCGCAGAAAGGGTAAAGGTGAATCCATTGTACTAAAAGGCTGCACGGGCCATAACCTTAAAAATGTTTCGGTTTCCATTCCGCTTGGAACGATGATCTGCGTGACGGGTGTGAGCGGCAGTGGTAAATCGTCGCTGATTCACGAAACGTTGTTCCCGTTGCTGAACCAGCATTTTTACAGGTCGAGAAGAGAGCCGCTTCCTTACAAATCCATCGAAGGGCTCGAACATATTGATAAAGTAATAGAAGTGGACCAGTCACCGATCGGCCGCACGCCGCGCTCGAACCCGGCTACTTATACCAACCTGTTCACCGACATTCGTACGCTTTTCGCAGAATTGCCGGAGGCGAAAATCCGCGGTTATAAGCCCGGTCGTTTCTCATTCAATGTCAAAGGCGGGCGATGCGAGGATTGTGAAGGCGCGGGTATGAAGAAGATCGAAATGGATTTCCTGCCCGATGTACACGTCAATTGCGAAACCTGCAAAGGCAAGCGCTTCAACCGGGAGACGCTGGAAGTGCGTTTCAAAGGTAAATCCATCGCCGATATCCTGGATATGACGGTGGAATCGGCACTGGAATTCTTTGAAAACCAGCCGAGATTACTGCGCAAAGTACAGACTTTGAATGATGTAGGTTTGGGATACATTACCCTTGGCCAGCATGCTACCACATTATCCGGTGGCGAAGCGCAGCGTGTGAAATTGTCGGAAGAGCTATCAAAGCGCGATACCGGTAAGACTTTGTATATTCTTGACGAACCTACCACCGGTTTGCATTTCCAGGACATCCGCCATTTGCTCAATGTTTTGAATAAACTGGTTGAAAAAGGCAACACGGTCCTGATCATCGAGCATAACCTCGACGTGATCAAGGTCGCCGACTACATTATCGACGTAGGCCCCGAAGGTGGTGCTATGGGCGGCCGCATTATCGCGGAGGGAACGCCCGAGAAAGTAGCGAAGGTGAAGGGCAGCTTTACAGGCTATTTTTTACAGGAAGAGTTGAAGTAAAGATTCTTGAATCCCATGAATGCAAAAATCCCGCGTTACACATTCGTACGCGGGATTTTTGTTACATCCATTTACTCAAAAACTGGTTGAATGCTTCCTTGTACTGGTCGCTCACCGGAATGGAAGTAGCGCCGATCTGAATCGTATTTCGGGTTACGGCGCTGATTTTGTCGAGGTTAACAATGAACGACCGGTGTACACGCATGAACTTAGAGGCCGGGAGCTTTTCTTCCAGGGCTTTTAGGCTCGTGAGCGAAAGGATAGGCTTCGGGTCCGATTTGAGGTGGACCTTCACATAATCTTTGAGCCCCTCCGTGTACAAAATGTCGTCGTAGGCGATCCGTACCAGCTGATATTCCACTTTCAGGAATAAATACTCATCCTTCGGCTCCGCAGAACCGGCCGACGAGGCCTTTTGAACCAGCTCCACATAAGCCTGCGCCTTCGACGCGGCACGGAGGAACTCTTCGTAGTTAAAGGGTTTTAGGAGATAGTCAATGGCGTCTACGCGAAAACCATCGAGCGCGTATTGGTTAAATGCGGTTGTAAAAATGATCCTCGGTGCCTTGTTGCCGGCTTTTTCAAGGATCCTGGCTAGTTCGATGCCGGTCAGGTCCGGCATTTGAATATCCAGAAAAATGACATCGATAGGCTTGCTGTTGATCACCTGCAATGCCTCCACAGCGCTGGAATACCGGCCGGCCAGGTTCAGAAACGGCGTTTTTTCGATAAATGCGCACACCAGCCCGAGCGCTAACGGCTCGTCGTCAACCGCGATGCACTCCAATGTGATGCTCATGCCGTTTCCAGTTCGAGGTGTACTTCAAACTCCTTTTCCTCTTTGTTTTCGGTTACTTCCAGCTGGTATTTGCCGGGGTAAAGCAGGTCGAGGCGGCGCTGGGTATTGGCCAGGCCGATCCCGTTACTCTCATCCAGAATAGCCCTTTTGTCCGTAAACAACGTGTTTTTCACTTCTACAAAAATCTTGTGGCCTTCCTGACGGATCTGAATGTCGATCCGGCTGGGCTGAACGGCGCTTACACCGTGTTTGAATGCATTTTCGATAAAGGGTAGGAATAGCATGGGTGCAATGGAAACGTCGTGGAGCGGGTTGGGCGGATCGAGGTGTACGGTCACCTTGTCGGTCAGGCGCAGCTGCATCAGCTGGATGTAATCCTGTGCAAATGCGATTTCCTGGCTCAGCAGCACGGTACCATGCTGGGTTTCGTACAACACGTAGCGCATCATACGCGAGAGCTTGTGTAATGCCTCGCGCGCAGCTTCCACGTCGATCACAGTGAGTGCATAAATGTTGTTCAGGGTATTGAAAAAGAAATGCGGGTTGATCTGCGCTTTCAGGAAAGAAAGTTCAGAATTGATTTTCTCCTTTTCCAGGTTCTGGCGGTACTGCTTGTCGAGCTGCGCCGTGCGCACGGCTGCGATGCTGGTACTGAGCCCGATGATCATCAGCGCGGTCATTAACGAGAAGTAATCCAGGCGATCATGTCGTTTTTTATCGCCATTCACTTCACGCGCCAGCTTGAATGCGCGGTCCATTTGTTCTCCGTGGTTCACAGCCACTTTCACCTGCTCGATCACGACGGCCAGCATGACCACGGACACTATATTGAAGAGGATGAAGCGCAGGTACCGGTTTTTGGCCAGGAAATTCGGGAACCAATAGTAGTAATTGAGGTAAAATATCGTGACGAGCAGCGTGAACAACACTGCTTGTTTGATCCAGAAGCTCACGGGGAATTCTATCTGCCAGCTGAGTGGTTGCCACATCAGGAACAGGGCCAGAAAACTCCATCCGAGTAAATGGAGGAACAACGGGGGGTATTTTCGGGCGGCACGCGTATCCATTTAGCAATTAGTTAGTTTCAATGCGGTTTGAACGCAACACATCACTGCAATCTTACACGGAATTTACGAAATCCCCTATTTCAATCGATCAATATACCCCGAACGCCGACCGGCGGCGCATCGCAGTCTATCAACAGCCCGCGGGGTCGGAGTGTGCGGGATTGTCTGTCATTTCCAGGGATATATCGTCCGAAAACGCCCTTTGATCGGTACATCTTCCCTATCCATCTATTCCTTTTTTTTAGCCGGAATCTACCTTGTTATTTTGAAATTCGAAAAGTACACTTTTAAAACCCCAACCATGAAACTTGTTTTACAACTTACATTCCTGGCTGTGTTCTCAGGGCTTACATCAACGGCTTTCGCCCAGTTTCCGGGTGGAGGAGGCGGTGGTGGCGGATTCCGTGGCGGTGGAGGCGATTCGCGTGGCGGCATGAACAGGCCGCAGCGGCAGACGGTCATTCCGGGAACGGCAGAAGACACTCCTAAGGGCAGCGGAAAGATCACGGGCGTGCTCGTGGATTCGACTTCCAAAAAACCGGTAGAATTTGCAGCACTATCCCTCGTGGATACCAAAACCAATAACCCGATCGACGGTACCACGACCGACGAAAAGGGTGAATTTACACTTACGAAAGTCGCGTCGGGTAATTTCAAGATACTGATTTCCTTTATCGGCTATAAAACGAAGACGATTAACAACGTCAAGATCGATCGCAAGACAGAATTGAACCTGGGCACGGTGGTGTTGGTGCCGGATGTGGTTCAGCTGAATGAAGTGGAGGTAGTAGGGATGGCACAGATGGTCGAGGAAAAAGTGGACAGGCTTGTTTACAATGCTGAAAAGGATATTACCAGCAAAGGCGGCGATGCTTCGGACGTGATGAAAAAGGTACCGATGTTGACTGTCGACCTGGATGGCAATGTCTCGCTTCGCGGTAGCTCCAACGTACGTGTTTTGATCAATAATAAGCCTTCAACCATTATCGCAACGAGCGTGGCCGATGCATTGAAGCAGATTCCTGCGGATATGATTAAGTCGGTGGAGGTGATCACTTCCCCTTCTGCACGCTATGACGCGGAAGGTTCTGCGGGGATTATCAATATCATCACCAAGAAAAGCACGATTCAGGGCGGTACGCTTAACCTGGACACAGGTATCGGTAACCGTGGTTCCAACCTGGGCTTGCGCGGTAATTATCGCGTGGGTAAAATGGGTTTCAGCCTCGGAGGTTTTGGCCGGTTCAACTACAATATGCCGGGCAAATCGGAGAACATTCAGACTGGTAAGCTGAGCAATTTCAGCACTACCCAGACCAGTGATTCTAAAAACAAGATGGCATTCGGTTCCTACAACTTCGGCTGGGACTGGGAAATCGATGCCAAGACTTCCTTGTCGGCGGGTGTTCGCTATGGAATGCGTAACAACAAAGTCGATCAGGAGCTTTATACCTACAAAACTGTAAACGATACCACGACGACCAGCTTCCGCGACGTGAACAGCAAGGACCTTTCCGGTACGTGGGACGTGAATGTGGATTATATGAAAACATTGGCCAAACCGGGCCAGGAACTGAGCATTTCGACGCAGTACAGCCGTAACAACCGTACCAACGATTATGATGCGGATGTATTTTCGCTCAGCAATGCGCAATTGAAAGAATTACTCGGTTCGACAGGGAACAACAACAGCAGCCACAACCAGGAAAGCACCGTTCAGGTCGATTACCAGACGCCTATCAAGGAAAACCAAATGCTGGAAGTCGGCGGTAAAGGCATTTTCCGCCAGGTAGTGAGTAATTTTGACTATTATTCTTCTCCTGAACTCGGCCAGGCACAGCCAGCCAGTAATCTGAACTACGACCAGAATGTGGCTGCCGGATATTTATCCTATACTTACACTACTAAAAGCCGCTTTACCGTGAAAGCCGGTACACGTTACGAATACACGAGCATCGATGCGCAGCAGGGCGAAGGGGGCGACCTGAAATTGCCTGCATACGGGAACCTCGTGCCGAGCATTAACCTTTCGCAGGTATTTGGAAAAGGGCAGACGATCAAACTTGCCTACAACCGTCGCTTGCAACGCCCGGGGATTCAATTCCTGAACCCCAACCAGAATGCGGCCAACCCCCAGAACATCACGGTCGGTAACCCGAACCTGAAACCCGAACTGACTGACCAGGTGGAACTGGGTACGAGCTTTTTCAAAAACTCGATGTACATTAATGTTTCGACATTTGCACGCTTCACCAACAGCTCGATCGAAAGCATTCGTACCACCAGCCCCGACGGGGTGATCACGACGACTTACGGCAACATCGGTTCGAAAAAGAACTATGGTGCCAACATTTTCGGAAACGTGACATTCTTCAAAAGATGGCAGCTGGGCGGAGGTTTCGACTTCTATTATGCTGATTTGTCGAACAACAGCCCGGATCCGGCGTTGCAGAACTCCAACAGCGGTTTCGTACTGAGCGGCCGTTTCCGTACCAGCTTGAATATCAAAAACGGCTGGGGCTTGCAGGCGGGCGGCTTCATGCGCGGACGCGACGTGCAGCTGCAAGGTACGCAGGCGGGTTTCCGCATGTACGACTTTGGTGTACGAAAGGATTTCAAGAACAAACGCGGAAGCATTGGTTTCGGAATGGAAAACTTCCTGGCGCCTTCCTTCAAAATGAAGACGAGCCTCGAATCGAAGACATTTACCCAAAACAACACCAACTACCTGTATAACCGCGGTTTCCGTGTGAATTTCTCTTACCGCCTCGGTAAAATGACATTCGTAGAGCAGAAAACGCGCAGACGGAAATCCGTAAACAACGACGACCAGAAATCTGACGGCGGTGGTAACATGGATACCGGCGGCGGCGGCGGTGGTGCGCAAGGCGGGGGACAAACTCCTGCGGTAACGCCAGCGGCAGGCGGACGTGGTGCCGGTGCACAGGGAGGCGCTCCTGGTATGGTACGCCCGCAAGGCACGCGACCAGCAGCGGCCGACAGTACTGCCCGTCTGGCACGCCAGGCTGTTCCAGGACAGCCGGGAACACGCCCGGATTCGACGCAATTCAAACCGGATTCAACCCGTGTGCGTCCTGACAGCAGCACGGTGAAACCCGACAGTACTGCTCGCCCGGCAATTCCAGCGGATTCCACTGCATTGCCAGCGAAACCAGCCACACCGGCTGATTCAACGAAGAAAGATTAACAGATTTCTATAAGCAAAGAAGCCCGGCTGATATCAACCGGGCTTCTTTTGTTTTTAATAATAGCTTAAAGAGAGCTGTTTTGCTGCTTAATGCTCGCCAGAATGCGGTCGGCGCCTGCTGCGAGCAGTTCTTCGGCCAGGGCTGTCCCTAATTCCTGTGGAAACGCGTGTCCGCCGCTTTCTGCTTTGCGAATGAGTTCCGAGCCATCGAGGCTGATGATGCCTCCCGTCATGCGGATTTCCTCGTCGTGCAACGTCGCCATACCGAATACCGGAATGCTGCAACCGCCTTGCAGGCGTTTCAGGAATGCCCTTTCGGCTAGCAGGCAGGTTTCGGTAGGTTCGTGGTTGAGAAGTTCTCTCAGTTTGCTTTTCTTTTCTGCATCGAGTGAAACCGCGCATTCGATAGCGACGCTGCCCTGGCCTACGGCTGGCGTGAATTCATCGAGGAGTAAATGCTCGGCGATTTTATCGTCGTATTCCATGCGGTGCACGCCTGCGTATGCGAGCAGGAGCGCGTCGCACTGGCCTTCCTCCAACTTGCGGAGGCGCGTTTGCAGGTTACCGCGCATGTCCACCGTTTTGATATGCGGGTAATAATGTTTCAAAACCGCAATCCGCCGGGTGGACGATGTCCCTACCGTGAACGACTCGCCGCTTTTCAGCGATAATGTGGTATCGTGGCTTACAAGCACATCATTGGCATGCTCGCGCTCGGTGAATGCGATGATTTCAAAAGCATCGTCCAAATGCGATTGCAGATCTTTGGCGCTGTGGACGGCGATATCAATGCCGCCGCTACGGAGCTGGTCTTCGAGTTCTTCCGTAAAAACGCCTTTGCTACCGATTTTCGAAAGCGACCGGTCGAGGATTTTATCACCTTTCGTTTCAATAATAACGATTTCCGTTTCAATACCGCCCTGCTGCAAAAGAGCCTCGACATAATACGCCTGCCAAAGTGCGAGCTTGCTCCCGCGGGTTCCTATTTTAATATGCATGATAAATAATGATCCTGAACGAATATCAATTCAAGGGCGAAGTTATGCCTTAAGTGGGAAACCGCCGAGCGAAATCTTACAGTTCCTGCATGGAAGTTTTTGTGATTGGGTTTTAATGGATTGAGTGAGAAAATACATTTAAATTTATAACTGTATTTTAACCGAATTTCATGGAAACGAAAGGCCTAATCTTCATCCCCGACATCAGCGGTTTTACGCAGTTTATGCATGAGATCGAGATCCAGCATGGGCGCCAGATTATTCAGGAATTGCTGGAAACGATCGTGAATGCGAACCAGATGGGGCTGGAAATTTCTGAGATTGAGGGCGACGCCGTCCTGTTCTTTAAATTCGGCGAAGCACCGGAGCTCGAAACGATTTACCGTCAGGTCGAAAAGATGTTCTGCGATTTTCACAAATACCTGATCGCCTTCGATAACCGTCGGTTCTGCCAATGCAAGTCCTGCATTTCAGCGATTAATCTCACACTGAAAGTGGTGGCGCATTATGGCGAATTCACTACTTATCAGGTCAAGGATTTCAAAAAACTGATTGGAAAAGATATTATTGTCGCGCATCAGCTGCTTAAAAACGATATCGACCAGCATGAATACTGGCTGGTAACTCAAAACCTGCTGAATGGACAAAACCCCGGAGATTTTACCAATCAGATGAAGTGGCGCCCCGGCTCCAAAACGACCGAAAATGAACAGATACCTTTTCAATATACACAAATCGGATATTTGAAGGACAATATCCCACCCTACAAACCGCCATTGCTCGAACCGAAAGAAAAGGTTAAAATGGTTTCGGTTTCAAAGGAATTTGATGCGAATATTAAAAAGGTATTCTTCACTTCCGGTCACCTCGAACTGCGACCGCACTGGCAGGACGGCGTGAAATCCATCGAGGAATTGGATCATTTTCTGCCGGGCATTGGATCGCGCCACCGGTGCATACGTGAGGATCGCGAAACGGTGATGTACGCCAGCGGTTTTTCGTACGATCCCGAATCCCGGGTTATTTTCAGCGAGTCGGATGAGAAGTTTACCAGTGCACTTTATTTTGTGCTCGATAAGCTGGCCGAGAACCGCACGCGGCTTAGTTTGGAATATTATCTCAAAAGAGACCCTTTGAAACAACTTGCATTCAGATTGTTTAAAAAGGAGAAAATGGAGGAGGAATTCCGGAAATCGCTGGCAAATCTGGAAAAGCTGCTCCCGGAAATCACCTTACCTATCGACTTTTAAACCCCGACGGTGTCTCCCTCGTCGGTAACGATTTTGTCTTCGATATAAGACACAATCAGCGATGCGATGTCGATGCCGCTTACTTCCTCGATGCCTCGCAAACCCGGGGAAGAATTGACTTCCATGACCAGCGGCCCACGTTCGGATTGCAGCATATCCACCCCGGCAATTTTGACGCCCAATGCCTTCGCCGCGGCAATTGCCGTATGCTCTTCTTCGGGCGAAAGTTCGATCATGCAGCCTGAGCCGCCGCGGTGGAGGTTGGAACGGAAATCCCCTTCGGCCCCCTGGCGTTTCATCGCGGCGATCACCTTGTTGCCGATCACAAATGCACGGATATCGGCACCTTTGGATTCCGCCACATATTCCTGGATCAGGAAATTCGCCCTAAGACCGTAGAATGCCTCGATAGTGGATTTGGCGGCTTTGATCGTTTCGGCCAGGACGACGCCTACGCCTTGTGTGCCTTCCAGCAGCTTAATGATTACCGGCGGGCCGCCTACCATATGGATCAGCTCATTCACCTGTGCCGGATTTTTGGCAAAAACGGTCTTTGGAATATCTATACCGGCCTTCGCGAGGACCTGCATGCTGCGCAGCTTGTCGCGCGAGCGCAGGATGGCTTGCGATTTTACAGTAGTGAATATCTTCATCAGTTCGAGCTGGCGCACTACCGCGCAGCCGAATGCATTCACCGACGTGCCGATCCGTGGAATGACGGCGTCGATGCCGGTAACGGGCTTGCCTTTGTAAACGACGGTCGGCTTACCGCCTTCGATCATGACAAAGCATTTGACGTGATCGATCACAACCGCTTCGTGTCCCTTTTGTTTGATTGCCTCCACCAGACGCCTGGTTGAATACAGGTCCGGATTGGTGGATAATACGGCGATTTTCATAAAAATGTTTTTAGAAAATGTGGAGGTTGGGCTTTACGCCCTGGTCTTGGTGCTCCGGTCTAGTTCTGAGGTGATTTTTGGGAACGAGTTGGTGTCTGCGAGTGCCTTGCCGCCGACAGGTTCTTTTGGGAGACATCCACGATGAACCTGTTTTTGAGCAGTTTTCGCCCGAGTAGTATGGGGTAGCTCATTTTCTGCCGGTTAGCCAGCGAAAATTCGGTACGTATTTTCCGGCCGAAAAGCCTTATTGGTGTCTTGATCACAAACCGTTTTTCCTCCTTCCCGAAGGAATTTCGGATCACGGTTTCTTTAAAATGCGTCACTATAAAGAAATGTTGAGGTGCCCCGCGCTTGGCGTCGAGGTACACGTGGAGCTCCTGGCGCCCATCAGCTTCCACCAGTTTCACCCGGGAACAATGGATGGCGGACGTCGCGGCGCCTGAATCCACACGCACAGGCACATTGTGCCAGCCCAGCTCCGGTAAATCCACAATATCGGTCGCGCCGATGATTTCCAAAGGACGTTTCATCTGCGCTGGAAAAACTGGGCGACCGTCAGCGACAGGTCCAGAAACACCATTTTGGCCCGCACATTGCGCTCAATGTGGTAATAGGCCGTATTCACTTCCCCGATCATCCTTTCCAGTGACTCAAAATTGACGGTTTTGGAAAAATTCTGCACGAAAGTAAGCTCTTCCTGCGGAACACGCAAAAGCTCACCCGCGCCGTGGCTCCACACAAGCATATCCCTGAACAACCGCAATGCGTATTCGAGCAGGCCTTTTTGTTTTTCCTTGCTCATGACGTCGTAGTTGTCGGCGAGTTTGACCAAATGCGCCACATCGAATTTATAAGACGAGCGCATCCAGTCGGCAAACCAGGCCGAACGGTCATCCTGTTCTTCCTGAACGAGTTTCAGAGCCTCAGCCATGTTCCCGTCGGATAGGAATGCTACCTGGCTGGCAACGGTGTCGGCCACGTCGCTTTGTTTCAGGTAGGTTTTGATTTCCGAGTCGGTGAATGCGGGAATGGTAATGCGCTGCGTCCGGGAGATGATCGTTGTCAGTAGTTTATCCGACTGATCACTCACCAAAAGGAACAATGTTTTTTCAGGCGGTTCTTCGAGAATTTTCAAAATTGCGTTGGAAGAAGCCGCATTCATAATGTCGGCCTTCCAGATCAGCAGGATTTTATATTCGCCTTCGTAAGCTTTTACGGATAATTTCCGCAAAATCCCGCGCGCTTCTTCTACCGAAATGTTACCCTGCTTGTTGTCCGCACCAATGTGGTCGAGCCAGTCGGGGAGGACGCGGTAGGGGTTTTCCAGCAAAAATGAGCGCCAGAGTGGCAGGAATGCCTCACTCGTTTTGCCATCCACCTTTTTGGAAGTGGCAATGGGGAATATGAAATGGAAATCGGGGTGGATGAGCTTGCTCATTTTCACGCATGACGCGCAGGTGCCGCAAGCGTCTTCCTCGTTCCTGTTTTCGCAGTTAATATAGGTAGAGAATGCCAGGGCCATTGCCAGGCCTGCTCCACCCGTGGGGTAATCGAAAAGCTGAGCGTGGGCCAGATGGCTGTTCCGGACCGAGCGCCGCAATGTCGCTTTGATATTTTCAAGTCCCGGAATATCTCTGAAAAGCACGATTTAAATCAATTAATGGATGTGTAAAATGCTATTGACTGCGTGTATTTTTAAAAACGACACGCATGATATCTTCCTCGGCCTGCCCGAATGCGACGCCCCGGCGGCTCACCGTATCTTTGGCCACGGCCAAGGCCTTATCGAAACGGTACTCCATACATCCCTCGGCGGCACCGCCCCAGGTGAAGGACGGGATATGCTTGTTCTGGAATCCGGCACCGAATACATTCACACTTACGCCGACAATCGTTCCGGTGTTGAACATGGTCGAAATTCCCGCTTTGGAATAATCGCCCATCATCAACCCGCAGAAGAGCAAGCCGGTGTCGGCCAGCATATTGGTAGCATAGCTATGCAGCTTGACATTCGTGTGGTCGTTTTTCAAATTCGAGTTGTTGGTATTCGCGCCAAGGTTGCACCATTCTCCGAGCACAGAATTGCCCAGATAGCCGTCGTGGCCCTTATTACTATATCCGAAAACCACACAATTGCTCACCTCGCCGCCGACTTTTGATGAAGGCCCGACGGTCGTATTAGGGCGGATCTTCGTCCCTTGTGCCAATACGCCGTTTTCACCAATCGCAAATGGCCCCTGGATCATCGATCCTTCCTGGATCAATGCGTTCTTGCCAATATAAATAGGCCCGTTCTCAGCATTCAGAATGGAGGCTTTGATTACCGCGCCTTCTTCTACAAATATATTCTCCAGTTTGTAGCAACGCGTGAAAGGATCGGTAATACCTGCCGATTTTCTAAGGGAAGCAATGCGTTGATAGTCGATTTTGATTTGCGCCCCATTCTGCCCGAAAATGTCCCACACATTACGAATCATTGTAAAGGGTTCCGCATATTCCACTACCGAAAGGCCGTTGGTGCCATCGGAAGCCTTCCATGTTGAATGCGTCCGTACGGCCATAATTTCCCCGCTGCCGGAAATAAGCGCATTGCCATGCGGCAGGCCTTTGACAATGCCGGTCAGGTGATCGTCCGGGCATAATGCACCGTTGATATACAGGTTATCCCCGGAAGTATTTTCAGGGTATTTGATGGCGAGATAGGCTTCCGTTTGGAATGAAACCGTGGTGTGGCATCGGTCGGCCCACTTTTCGGCTAGCGTATGAATGCCGCACCGGATGCCAGCGACTGGTCTTGTATAGGTAAAAGGTAAAAGCTGAATTCTAATCTTGGGATCGTCGAACAGAATGGTACTAGGCATAAATTAAGTCGTATGTGCCTGCCAAAGTTCGGGCATTTTATTGGTTACGGCAAAAAAAGAAGCAGTCTCCCGAGCATATTTGTCGGGAGACTGCCACAGTATTTTTTTGTTCTCCTGCTGTGTTCGACCACGCAGGAAAAAGGCAACGCGTCGCTTATTTTCCGTAACGTTTTCTGAACTTGTCAACGCGACCAGCTGTGTCAACCAGTACGTTTTTACCAGTGTAGAAAGGGTGTGATTGCGAAGAAACCTCGACTTTGTACACAGGGTAAGTTTTGCCGTCTTCCCAGGTAATGTTTTCAGAAGTTTCTATGGTAGAGCGAGTAATGAATTTAAAGTCGCTTGATAGATCCCAGAAAACTACCTCTCTGTAATTGGGATGAATATCTTTTTTCATTGGTATATGGTATTATTTGTTTCTATACGATTTCCAAAAGGATTGCAAAAGTAAAAAATCCAGATTTGTAAATCAAGTATTGGAGCGCTATCTTTTTTAATATTAATACAATACGGCGGAAATTAATGTCCTAGACTTCACTAAGTTGCTGTTTGAGTACCTCTACGCCGCGTTTGGCCTCCTTCTCGAAATCGGTATACACGAAGCATTCGATAGATAGTCCGCCTTTATATCCGATTTTCTTCAAAGCGCCCAGGTAAGCCCTGAAATCATCGCCTTTCACACCTGGCGGCGTCCGTTTTTCTTTCTCGGCGATGTGGCAATGCACGATGTGCTTACCATATTTAACGATTTCCGAAGCCGGCTCGTCCTCTTTTAGCATATGATATATATCGCAAAGCAGCTTCACGCGCGGGCTTTTCACGGCGTCCACGATCTCGACGCCCTCGGCCAGGCTGTTGATGAAATTGGTTTCTCCGCGGTTCAGCGGCTCCACGGCGATGGTAACTCCGTATTTCTCAGCCATCGGCGCCATTTTGCGGGTTAACTCAATGTGCTGGGCCTTTGCTTTGGCCTTATCGAAGCCGTCGGGTATGATTCTTGAAGCACCACTTCCGAATACGACGAATTGTGAACCGCATTCCTTGGCGCGCTTCAAAACGGTCTCCGTTCGTTGGAGGATCGCCTCATGGTTCGCTTCCGGGCCGAGTGTTTTCAGGCTCGCAGGAAGCAGGATCACGTAAGACTTGATAGGGAAATGCTCGCTTTTGAGTTGTTGGAGGTTTTTCTCGTAACCGGCGTCGCCGCCTTCGGGGATCAGGAAGCCCGCCACCGACTCTTCGATATATGCGCATCCCGATTGACGTAAAAAGTCGGCTTTGTCGTAAGCTGCATATACACCTAGTGGAATGCTGTAAGCGCTGTTTCCGGTGGCCTTGGCCATAGCTTCGGTAAGTGACCCGCCCATTGCGAGGCCGGCCACCATTCCGGAGGTCGTTTTGAGGAATGTCCGCCGGTCGGCCTGTTCGATAATTGTGCTCATATGTTTGAGTTGTTATGGCTATTGATTGCTATTTTGTGTTGAAATGAAATGTGTTATGTTGTGTAAAGTTTACAAGTTTAGAATAATTATAAATAATTTAACTAATGCTAAATCATTGATTAACAGCAATTATTGTTAAGTCAACCTTTGTTTGGTCAAAATTTTTGTTTGAAAAAGTTTGCAAAATTTGAAATGCATTTTTCTGAATTTTTTTTCTTTGAAACAATTTAGTGTAAACTTTCCGTAAACAACTAGTTATTAGTTTCTTAACAATTTCGTAATTTGGACTCTGCTGATAAGGCGCGATTTTGTAGAGAAATCCTGATTGCGAATCTGATTTCTTTAGTGTTATTTCAAGAGATTTTTAAAGTCATCTCCGACTGATCTTCCAAGAATATACATCACTAACGTTCTATCAAACACCACATTACTTATGTCTATGTATGTCATAAAGCGTGATGGTCGCCGCGAATCCGTGAAATTCGACAAGGTGACCGCCCGCATAGAGAAACTGAGCTACGGCCTGGACGCCGCTTATGTTCAGCCCGTGGAAGTGGCCAAGAAGGTTGTTTCCGGCATTTACGATGGCGTTACCACCGCCGAGCTGGATAACCTCGCTGCCGAAACCGCAGCTTCCATGACCACCAAGCACCCTGATTACGCAATCCTGGCTGCCCGCGTCGCTATCTCGAACCTTCATAAGAACACATTGAAGTCGTTTTCGGCTACAATGAAGCGTCTTTATACATATATAGATTCCAAAACCGGTGAAAATGCATCGTTGATCTCCAAGGAGGTTTACGAGGTGATCCGCCAGCATGCATCACTGCTCGACTCTACTATTATATATGACCGCGACTATTCCTACGATTATTTCGGCTATAAAACCCTCGAAAAGTCGTATTTACTGAAAGTTGAAGGGAAAATTGTCGAGCGCCCGCAGCATATGCTCATGCGCGTAGCGATCGGTATCCACCAGGAGGACGTGCAGGCGGCGATTGAAACCTATCATTTGCTTTCGGAAAAATGGTTTACCCATGCTACACCTACGCTGTTCAATGCAGGTACGCCGAAGCCGCAAATGTCGTCGTGCTTCCTGCTCACGATGAAGGAGGACAGTATCAATGGTATTTATGATACCCTCAAAAACTGCGCATTGATTTCGCAGTCGGCCGGTGGTATCGGTTTGAGCATTCACGACGTCCGCGCGACGGGTACTTATATTAAAGGAACGAATGGACAATCGAACGGTATCGTCCCAATGCTCCGCGTGTTCAACGACACGGCGCGTTACGTGGATCAGGGAGGCGGCAAGCGCAAAGGTTCTTTTGCTATCTATATTGAACCATGGCATTCGGATATCTTCGACTTCCTGGATTTGAAAAAGAACCACGGGAAAGAAGAGCAGCGCGCGCGCGATCTTTTCTATGCATTGTGGATTCCGGATTTGTTCATGAAGCGTGTAGAGGCAAACGACACCTGGTCGCTCTTCTGCCCGCACGAATGCCCGGGATTGGCGGATACGCACAGCGAGGAATTCGAAAAATTGTACGAACAGTACGAACGTGAAGGCCGTGCACGCAAAACCATTAAGGCGCAAGACCTGTGGTTCGCGATCATGGAATCGCAGATCGAGACGGGTACTCCATATATGTTGTATAAGGACCATGCGAACAGCAAATCCAACCAGCAGAATTTGGGTACCATCAAATCTTCGAACCTTTGCACCGAAATTATCGAGTACACGGCTCCCGACGAAGTGGCGGTTTGTAACCTTGCTTCGATAGCATTGCCGAAGTTTGTAGAACAAGGCGCCGATGGCTTCATGCGTTTCGATCACCAGAAGTTGTACGAGATCACAAAAGTGGTAACCCGCAACCTGAACAAGATCATCGACCTGAATTTCTATCCGGTTCCCGAAGCTGAGAAGAGCAATAAGCGCCACCGTCCGATCGGTATCGGTGTACAAGGCTTGGCCGATGCATTCTGTATGATGCGCATGCCATTCGATTCCGATGAGGCTCGTCAGTTGAATAAAGACATTTTCGAAACGATCTATTACGGATCAATGGAAGCGTCGATGGAACTTGCGATGCAGCACGGTCCATACGAAACCTGGGCGGGCAGCCCAATCTCACAGGGGACATTCCAATTTGATATGTGGGGTGTGACACCGGAAAGTAAGCGCTGGAACTGGGAGAAGCTGCGGAAAGAAGTGGTACAAAACGGTGTGCGCAACTCGTTGCTCCTCGCGCCGATGCCGACCGCTTCTACGAGCCAGATCCTCGGTAACAACGAATGCTTCGAACCATTCACTTCTAATATATATGTAAGAAGGGTATTGTCGGGTGAATTCGTGGTGGTGAACAAATACCTCCTGAAAGATCTCGTAAGACTTGGATTGTGGAGTGAGGAAATGAAGAATAACCTCGTTCGCGCCAGCGGATCGGTGCAAGCCATCCCGAATATCCCGCAGAATATTAAGGATCTCTATAAAACGGCATGGGAAATCAAGCAGCGCAGCCTGCTCGACATGTCGGCAGATCGCGGTGCATACATTTGCCAATCGCAGTCGCTGAACATCTTCATGGAAGAGGCGAATTTCGGCAAGCTGACTTCGATGCACTTCTATGCATGGAAAAAGGGTCTGAAAACCGGTATGTACTACCTGCGTACCCGTGCGGCTTCCGATCCGGTACAATTCACCGTCAGCAAACAGGCGGAGCCGCAGCTGGAACCTGCTACTGCCGTGGTGGCCGAGAAAGAGCTCAACTACGTGCAATACGCGGAGGAGCACGCTAAGCCCGTAGCGCCGCGTGATAATCGCTCGGATATGCAATGCTCGCTGGATGATCCGGAGGGTTGCGAGGCTTGTGGATCGTAATTAAGGTTAAAATCACAATAGCGAAGAGGTGTCTGACCGTAGGTCGGGCACCTCTTTCGTTTTCCGGCGGTGGCGCTGGTAATGCATTGCGGATTTGTTTTGTATTAATAAACGGAAAAATTGGACGTGCTGGAATCGGTTTTACGCCACTTGAAACAGGGCGGGAATTGGAGGCGAAAAAACTTCGAAATTTTTTAAGGGATTACTCATTTCTCTATCAATCGGTTAGGTCAAATCGGGCAAAAAGTTTTAAAAATATTTGCGGCGTGCACTTGCATGTTAAAATTAAAGCTGCCACTTTTGCACTCCCAATCGGGAACAACGGCACT